>Ga0208900_1000733_pt1 | contig 19694 bp, 13 predicted proteins | sample AntAceMetag02UKK_FD_184763 | JGI IMG/M metagenome (GOLD analysis project Ga0208900, IMG submission 184763) | Saline lake microbial communities from Ace Lake, Antarctica - Antarctic Ace Lake Metagenome 02UKK (SPAdes) (version 2) | ecosystem: Environmental > Aquatic > Non-marine Saline and... | reverse complement strand
TTTCGATGCCGCATAAAGTTACTGATGTAGCTTCAACTGACCAATAAGCGACATCCGTGTGAACAGAAACTACCTCACCCTGGTTTTGCAGGTTGAGCACATTGGGTGCAACCTGAATGTCGATGACGGTTTGGCTTGCACTGTTCAATGGAACTATGGCCATAAGAAGCAAGAATGGGAAAATAGCAAATAATTTGCTTTTAGTAAATGATAACATTTAAACCTCCTTTTTTTTAGTTAATACTAGTTTTAGTTGAGCAAAAAAATACATCAGCAAATGTAGTTCAACTACCATGGAAATAATTTACACGATTCAAGGAAAGTTGTATAATATTTTCACATTTATTGCACAATTTTTAAAAGGGGTCAAAAATTTCACCTTATAAAAAGTGGAAGTATATTTCTATCTTTATGAATTATTCGGGCTAAATTATGAAATGCTTATCTTTGGTTTTTATTCTATAATACCGATAAGATGAAACCAGCAAAGTATTACGAGTTAAGTTATCGCGACCAGGTAAAGTGCAACCTTTGTCCGCATCATTGTATCATTGGCAATGGAAAAACCGGGATATGCAGGATCAGAAAAAATATTGATGGCGAATTGTTTTTGGATACTTATGGGAAGGTCTCATCTATTGGTTTCGATCCGATAGAGAAAAAGCCCCTTTATCATTTTTACCCCGGTAGGGATATTTTTTCGATAGGAAACTTTGGTTGCAACTTAAGATGTAAGTTTTGTCAGAACTATCAAATATCGCAGGATGTTCCTGATGATATTGACCTGAGTAAGAAGTATGATCCTGGGGAACTGGTGAAAATGGCACTCACCAAGAAATCGAATATTGGAATTGCATATACCTACAACGAACCTATTGTTTGGTTTGAATATATGATGGATATTGCTGAAATAGCCAAAAAGCAAGGGCTGAAGAATGTGATGGTAACCAATGGGTTTATTAACGAACAGCCTTTGGCTGAAGCGTTGGAAGTGATGGATGCCTTTAATGTTGATTTGAAAGCTTTCACTGAAGATTTTTACAGGACACAAACCATTTCCAAGCTTGAGCCTGTAAAGGCCAGCCTGAAACAAATCAAGGCTAGTGGCAGGCACCTTGAAATTACCAACTTGCTCATTACAGGCCACAACGATGATCCAAAGATATTTTTGGATATGGTCAACTGGATTGCTGATGAATTGGGTGAGGAAACAGTTTTGCATTTGTCAAGGTATTTCCCAACATATAAAATGTCGGCATCACCAACCCAACCTGGTGTTCTCGAAAATTTCTACAATCTTGCCAAGGGAAGGCTCAAGCATGTTTACCTCGGTAACCTGTCCACATCAACCGGGCAACACACGTATTGTAGCCATTGCGACAGGATTGTTATTGACCGTAGCCGGTACAATACCTGGCTGAAAGGACTTGACGACAAGGGAAGCTGTTCAAATTGCGGGCAGCAGGTGATTGAGCACATGTAAGTTTGGTGCTTGGCGTTTTGAGTTCAGCGTTTAGCGTTCGGAGTTTCAGTTTTGAAATGGAGGGTATAACTCATTCAGGTTTAACATGTTTTTTGTTTCTTCCCAGTCTAACAACTTTTCAGGATTATCTCTAACATTTTTAAAACGATCCATGACTAATTTCCGGTGAGCCTCAGGAATAACAAAATCGGTGATTTCCTTTTTTGAAGCACAATCAAGCAAGCTCTTAATAGCGTTAATCAGGTTAACATCACTTACCTGCTTAATTTGATCAATGATAATTTCTTTTTGAGTATCTACATTCATGACGGTTGGTTAAAAATGCAAATCCTTATTTTGATCTTTATGAAGGACAAAATTAGTGAAAATATTTTTTCATCTTTATGTATGAATTCCCACGGGTGCACGACAAATTGTACAGATTCAATAATTTCAATTTTTCATTGGCCCTTTATTTCCCCGCCTAGCCGGCGAGGCTGGCCATAAGGCAAAAACAAAAACCAATGAATTGTTTCATTCTAGAGTCCTGTAGGGACGTGATATTTATAGCATATACCAATGACAGACGTAATTAAGTCCCGTTAGGGACGCTATGATTATTGGATGTCTTTTAAAAAACAACATCTATCATCAAACCAATGTACAATCAAATTACCGCAAACCTATTTGTATCACGGCCCTACGGGACTTTGTTATATGTGTGTTTCCTGTTTTTAGAAATATTTTGTCCCTAACGGGACAGTATCTCTCGTACCACAGCAATTCAATATTTACTAATATATTTTGAAATGAACAATCCTAAGGTAGGGATGGATTAAATCAGGCCTTCGACAGGTATCAAACCTTTGAAAACAGCATAATGCAATTTGTCGTAAACCCATTCCCACTACTCCTCCGAAACAATCCCACCGGTCAATCTTAACAATTCTGTTTCGGTATCGATGAGGTTGAAGATAGCTTCGAGGCGGCGGATGGAGGCGTTGAGGTAACGCAATTGAATATCGCGGAAGTTAAATGAATTGATGGCGCCGGATTTGAATTTATCTTCAGAAATCTGGAGGTTCAACCCGGTGCTTTCCTGTGATGCTTCGGCCACCATCAGCAATTGCTTGCGGATATCGAATAAATCATATTGGGTCACCATTTGGTTGCTCAGTGCTTTTGTCATTTCCGAAACAGTGATCATGCCGATGTCTTCGCTGATTAAGGCATTTTGCACAGCCCGGCGTGTGGCGCCACCATTAAATAGATTGAAACTCAAAGTAAAGTTTGCATAATATCCAAAGGAATACCTGGTGCTGGGATCTTCGCCGGCATATTTAAAACGACTGTTCGCATAGTCGGCACCGGCACCAAGATAGATGCCAGGGTAGTATTGGCTTTTTGCAAGTGATGTGGAGTTTTCAAGAATCTTCTGATTAACATACTGATTCTGTAAATTCTTGTTGTTCCCCAACATTTTGTTCATTAAATCTTCCAGTGTATAATCATTGATTTCAACGGTAAATTTGTCGGTTAATTTAAACTGCACAGTTTGGTCAACCGCTAAAAGGAGTTTCAATAGCAGGGTAGCATTTTGTAAATTCAGTTCCTGTGAGAGGTAAGTTACTGAATCACTTAGAAAAGCATCTTTAGCTTGCAACACATCGTAAGTTACGGCACTGCCAAATTGCTGCTTCACCTCCATGTATTCCATGCGGTCGCCCGATAGTTTTTTAACCTCTTCAAAAACATTAAGCATTTCCTGCTGCAGCAAAATATTATAATAAGCCAGGATAATACTTTGAACGGTATTTTCGATAACTACTGTTGACAGGCCTTCGGAAAGCTCCTCGAGGGAGCGCAGGTTTTCCCTGGTAATCTTCACCCTGAAACCGTCAAAAATCGTGAAATTCAGGTTAACCGCAGGAGAAATAAAATTGGAGTTTAACTTACTTCTTTCGTCAGGATTAACCAGGCTTTGTGAATTATCGAAACTATTTCCCTGAACTGCTGTAAAGTCAATGGATGGATATCTCCCGGTGGCCCCCGGCGTATTGTTGTTTTGGGCAATTTTCAGGTTTTCTTCACTTATCCTTACCTGGTAATTGTTTTCGAGGCCAATGCTAATGGCTTCCGACAGGCTCAGAAAAAGAGTATCAGGATTTTGCGCTTTTGTATTGAAGCCTAAAGTCAGTGCCAATATTGGCAAAACCAATGTCTTTATCCAAGTTTTCAATGTTAGCGGCCTGTATATTATTATTTTCATTTTTATCCGAAGCTAAATTTACTAATCTAAAGTTTTTTTCATTTGCTTGATCGCAGGTTCTACATCTTCCCTTGTAATTACTTTTGCCTCCCACTGCAAACTACCATTGTACCATCTCAGAAATCCTTGCCACCAATTAGTAAAAGCAAAGCGCATATCGTTTAGGATAATAATCAAAACAGGGAAGAAGAAAAGGATAAAGGTTGTCCCGAATAAAACACCATAAGCCATGGTAACTGCCATGGGCCTTAGGAATTGTGCCTGGAAACTTTTTTCGAGAATGATGGGGTACAAACCTACAACAGTGGTAAGTGATGTTAGCAGGATTGGCCTGAAACGGGCAAGGCCTGCCTTGTATGCTGCATTGGTAACCGAAAGGCCTTCCTGCAAAAGCGAATTGTATTTTGCCAGGAAAACAATGGCATCGTTAATTATTATACCGGATAAGGCTACCATTCCCCAGGCACTGAGCATTGAAACAGGAATGCCTTCGATGCCGTGGCCCCAGGTAGCACCAAGCCATGCCATCGGGATCATCATTAAAACAATGAATGCCTGCATTACCGATTTAAAATGCATCATGAGGATGAAAGTTATAAGAATAAACGCGATGATATAGGCATTCATCAAATCAGTCATTGCTTCGGCACTGTCGCGGCTTTGTCCCTGGTAATCTACTGTTACTCCCGGATAATTGGCCTTGAGGATGGGCACAATATCTTTTTCTACACGCTCGAGGATTGGGGGGACGGCTTCGTAAGGGTCAATAAGTTGGGCAGTAATTTTGATTTCTCTTTTACCATTGTACCTGTTGATGTTTACCGGTCCTCTTTCAATTTTATAGCTGGCAAGTTCATTGAGCGGGTATTCACCGGCCATGGTTTTAATTTTCATTTGTTCCAGTTGGCCCAGGCTGATACGGTCCTGCTTTGGATAACGCACCCACACCCTGACTTCGTCTTTGCCAACCTGCAAGCGTTGTGCCTGGCCACCGAAGAATCCCTGGCGTACCTGGTTTGCAATGTCAGCCCTTGTCAATCCAAGGAAATAGGCCGTGGGTTTTAGCTCCAATTGTACCTCACGTTTACCAATGGCATTGTTGTCAACAATATCCCGCAACTGGGGAAATTCGTTCATCCCATTAATAAGGGCAGTTTTTGCTTCCTCAAGTTCAACAAGGTTTCTGCCCAATAAACTTATCGAAATCGGATCGCCAAAAGTATTCCGGCCACTCACAACAAATTTTTCGGCTTCATTAACCTGGCCAATCTTTTCTCTAATCTTGTCTAAAATCACAAAACTTGAAATTGGGGCACCTTCCATGTTTCTCAGTAAAATAAATATACTACCGGCATGGGCACCGATTTCCTTTCCATCAAAAGCGTTTCCCAAACCCAGAAATGTGTAATCAACATAGTTAAGTGTATCGTTATACGCTTCCATTAATTCGGCATTCACTTCCCAGATGGCATCATCGAACCGTTCAAGGTATTCCAGTGTTTTTGCTTCGCCGGTGCCAGGCGTGAATGCAAGGTTTAGATTGAATTGATCAAAGGGGATTGAAGGAAAATATGTAGATTTAATGATGTTTCCACCAAAAAGCCCGAAAGTAATGATGATTAACGCGATAGGCGTAATTAACATAACATATTTCCATCGGATGACAAAGCGCATAATACTGCCGTATATCCTGTCGCGAAGGAAAAAGATGGCCTTATCTAGTTTTTTTCTTACGGCATGGGAGCGGCCTTCGCGGTGTTTCACTTTTAGCACATGCTTGCTCCCCAGGTGGGCGGGCAATACAAAAAAGGCCTCAATAAGTGATACGGCAAGGCTTACGATAACCACCCAGCCAACATCATAGCTAAATTCCATTCTTCCTGTAAGGAACATCAATGGTGAAAACGCGATGATTGTAGTTGTTACCGAAGTGGCAACTGCAGGTAATACTTCCATGGTACCATCTAATGCAGCCCGTTTTGGGCTTTTCCCCTTTTCGAAATGGGCATAAATATTTTCGGCAATCACAATACCATCATCTACCAAAATACCAATAACCAGTATCATCCCGAATAAAGATATCATGTTGATGGTAAGGCCCGAAAGATAACCCAAAATAAACATCCCTGCAAAAGAAGCCGGGATACCGAATGCCACCCAAAAAGAAAGCCTCAGGCTGAGGAACATCCCAAGTGCTACCAATACCAAGAGCAATCCAATGCCCCCGTTTTTAAGAAGCAACATCAGACGGCTGTTGAGCAATTGAAGGAAATTATAAGTAATTACCAATTCCGCGTTATCGTGCGTGTTGTTAAAAACTTTAACGTATTCTTCGAGGTAATGCACGATGGCCTGCAGGTCCTCTTCGGGCAGTTTCTGAATATTAAAAGAAACAGACTGTTGGCCGTTCATAGTGCTCATTGACGGAGTTTCCGAAAATTTTAGCTTTATATCAGCAATTTCGCGGAGGTAAAGCTTGCTGCCGTCATTGTTCCCACGGATGATGATCTCGCCCAATTTGGCAGGGTCAGTTGTCCTGGAACGGGAGCGGATAAGGATTTCTTCGGTATTTGACCTGATCATCCCGGCAGAAATATCCTGGTTGTTGGCACTGATTGCCCTGGCTATTTGATCGAATGTAAGGTTGTACCTGAGCAGGTTTTCTTCGGAAACTTCAACAGATATTTCGATTTGCGGGTAACCACCAATCCCAAGTTGCGATATGATCCCGGATGTTAAGAGGTCGTCTTCAATTTCCTGGGCATAGTTTTTTAGGGTCAGTAGGTCAACATCTCCTTTAAGCCCCATGAAGGCGGCCATTGATACCGATCGCCGTTTGGCCACGATAGGCCGCTCGGCAGCTACCGGGAAAGCACTGATACCATCCACGGCATTTTTTACTTCCGCAAGGGTTTCGTCAATATCATAATCACCAGTGGTTTCGATGGTAACGCTCGAGAAGTTTTCGGCAGAGGTGGATGTAATGCGTTTGATGCCCACAAGGCTTCTAATGGCCTCTTCAACCCTCGAGGTAACCCCTTCCTCCATTTCGATGGGTGATGCCCCGGGATAGAATACACTTACGCTGATAAACCGCTCGGACGATTCGGGGAAGAACGACATCTTTAGCGAAAAAACAGACACCAGGCCTCCAACAATCAGGAGGGCTATGATCATATTGGCGTAAAAGGGGAACTTTATAAATGTACCGACAAGTTTTCTCATGTTCTATTATTAATGCATGAATGCTTGAATGTTTGAATGTGTGTATGATAGAATGATAGAATGATAGAATGATAGAATGATAGAATGATAGAATGTGTGAATGATAGAATGTGTGAATGATAGAATGCTAGAATTTTTGAATCTTTGAGTTCATGAATCTTTGAACGTGTTTTCATCACTGCCTCATTTACTCATTTTATCATTTTATCATTTAATCATTGTATCATTTACTCATTGTCTCCTTGTCCCCTTGCCCCCGGGTTTCCACCAAAGTCCCTTCACGCACATTGATCAAGGGCTCAACAACGATTTCGGTACCCTCTTCAATTCCATTAAAAATAAGGGTAACCTGGTTTACCTTTTGGATATTGATTTGATGTTTCCTCAAGGTGCTGTCAACAACAATAAAAACTTCGTCCTGGTTAAAGACAGCCTGCCTGGGGATTTCCATGGCGCTGGTAATAGCCCTTGTGTTAAAGCGTGCAATTAGGTACATACCGGCATAAACCGGGTTTTCGCCCGAATTTTTAATCTGCACAAATACACTTGCTGCTTGTGTTGTAGGGTCGATAAATTCGCTAATCCTGGCAACCTTACCTTGCCAGGTATGCGTGTGGGTTTCGTTTAAAACATCAACTTTATCCCCAATCGAAATCCAGGGCAATTCCTGTAAATCAATGGGTACTTCAAGTTCGAGCACATCGGTATCGATGATTTTGGCAATACGTGTCCCGGTATTTGCAATACCACCAACCTGAAGGTAAACATCCATTATTGCCCCGCCAAAAGGTGCATAAATGGAATGCTTCCTAAGTCTTTCTTCGGCAACTTCAATGGTGTAATATTGGTTAAGGATATCACGGCTGGCAAGAAATATTTTTAATGATTTATCCTCAATGTCCGGAAGATCGGGCAAAGGTTTTTCTATTTGGATGGATTCAAAAAAGCCAAGTACATTTTCGTATTGATCAGGATAATCAAATTTAATATCAGGGAGTGCGTTGGCCATGCTATTCAGTAAACGGCTTTTGCTTGCTTTTAAACTCAGCACCTGCTCCTCGTCGTAGATTTTGCAAATCAAATCACCTTTTTTAAATCCCTGGCCTTTCTTAAGTGAGATATTTCCCGGCAGTATTTTCCCTGAAGCTTCCGAAATTACTTCAACTGTCTGGCTGGCCACAAGTCGTCCGGGGACTTCAATGGATGAATTGATTTTATCATAGCTGACCAATTCTGTGGCCACTTGTCTTATTATTTTGCTTTCGGGCGCGAATGTATTTTCTGGTTTCATCATGATAAATTGCCAGGCCAATAAGCCTGCGAAGCTTAGGATAAGAATGATAAAACCCCAGGTTAACAGTTTCCGGTATTTCATTTTATTGAATGGTTTTTTGAATAAAACATCAAATTTTGATTTTGGCATTAAAAGCTCGCGAAAATAAGCATTATCATTATATTGACTTGCAGGTTAGTGATCTGATTTTGTAAATATGACAAAATAATGAATTACAATTTGTTGTATTGATAAATGATGTTATTGTTAATAATAATGACTGAATTAAATAGTGTTGCTTTTGTGTAACGGGTAAATAAGATCTTCAATACATGTGTAAGGACGCAGCATGCTACGTCCCTATATTTTATAAATATTTTCATTGATCGCTATTAAGCCTGAGTTTACTTATCCTTATCAGGAAATTTGTAAAAAATCTTGCTCACGATTTTCCAGCCATCTTCAAATTTGAGTAATGACAGATAATCGACGTACTTTTTTTCTTTACCAACAAAAAATTCAAGCTTTACAACAGCTGCGGTTCCTGTGATATCTACATCAAGGAATTCCACAGTAACTTTATCGTCACCCGTTTTTGGATATTTCCCTTCGAGTTTTCCCAGTCTTGCATCTTCGGTCCAATTGTAAATTGGGTAACTCCACATGCTGTTTCCTTTGCCAATACCAAGCAGGTTGAAACCTTCGTGAAAGCCCGCGGCAATAGCCTTTTGGTCGGCGTTGTTTTGAAGCCCGTCAACATAGGCACTTTGGATTACTTTTTTAATGGCATCTTCATCGCCTCCACCTTTTTCTGATACTTGTGCCATCATGTTAAATGAGGCAAAAACAAGTGCTAAAACAATTACTGTTACTTTTTTCATAATGCTATTTTATTATTGATTAAGAGATGGACGTCCGTCCATCTTTACTTTCCTGTATATGGTTAGAGATGGATGTGCAACCATCATTACGTTCCTGTAATTTGAGATGGACGTCCGTCCATCTTTACATTCCCAATTAATAATCATATCTCCATTACTCCCTTTGTCCACCGGAGCCTTGGCGTAGGTGGAATACTCCAATACTCTCCCGCATAAGCGGGATTTCGCCATACGAAAGGGACAGGCGCTTCCTCTACATTACTCCACCACTCCATTACCCTTATTCATATTTAATTGCATCCACCGGGTTAGCCATTGCAACTTTTAAGGAGTGGAAGCTGATGGTAATTATGCTGATGGTTAATGCCAACAGGCCAGCTAGTAAGATTGATCCGAGGGAAATAGAAATGTGGTAAACAAAGTTGGACGATAACCAAATGTCGAGTTGCCACCATGCTACCGGGATAGCAATTACAAACGCGATAATTATCAACAGCACAAACTCTCTGTATAACAAGCCAAGAATATTATAAAGCCTGGCTCCCATTACTTTTCTTATGCCGATTTCTTTGGTTTTTTGTTCGGCAACAAACGATGATAATCCCAGCAAACCAAGCAATGCAATGAAAATCGTCAGTAATGTGGCAATGGTAAATATAGCCCCGATCTTTGCTTCCGACTGGTACATTTCGTCCCAGGTTTCGGTGAGCATTGCGTAATCGAAAGGCCGGCTTGCGCCGAAGGCATTCCACTTATCTTCGATGTATTGCCTTGTTTCACCAAAGTTCTCAGGGTTTATCCGCAACGAAAGGTAGCTCTTATCATATTCAGACAGAAACATCATGAACGGCACCACTTTGTTGTGCAGTGAATTGAAATGAAAATCTTTTACCACACCAATTACCTTCAGTATCCTGCCCCCGGAGCCATCCAATTCAAAGCCCCAATGGATTTTTTTTCCAATTGGATTGTCCTGCCATCCATATGCTTTCACAGTTGTTTCGTTCACAATCACAGCCTCTTCGGCATCGGTGCCCATCTCTTTATCAAAATTTCTGCCAGTAATCAGCTCCATGCCATAGGTGTTAATAAAGTCGTGATCCACCAAAGCGAGGATCATTGAGTCGTCAACCATAGCAGTGTCTTTCTCAACTTTCACAACCTGTATCCAACTGTTGTCTCCCGGTATTCCTGTAGAATTTGCTGCTGATAAAATGTTGCTGTGATTAAGCAATTCCTCCTTGAATGGCTCAACTTTACTTCTGAAAGCTGAATCCTGAAGTTGCAGGATTACGATGTTGTCCTTGATAAACCCGAGGTCTTTATCGCGTAAAAACCGAAGTTGGCCCGACACTACAATAGTTCCAATAATCATGGCAATGGCAATGGCAAACTGAATAACAACGAGTACACGCCTGAGTGTGCCACCAGACTTTCCTTTGCCGTTACTGCTTCCTTTTATAACAGAAACCGGCCTGAACGAAGACAGGAAAAATGCAGGGTAACTTCCGGATGCCAATCCTATAATTATAGTAACCAGCAAAATGATAAGGAATAATCCCGGCTGTAACAGCGGGTTAAAATTGATCTGTTTACCCGAAAAAGTATTAAAATCGGGGAGCAGCATGTAAACCAACAGCAGGGCGATAACAAGCCCAATAAACGCCATTAACACCGATTCGCTAAGGAATTGGCCAATAAGCTGATTTCGGTATGCACCGGCAACTTTTCGGATGCCAACTTCGCGTGCACGTTTAACCGAGCGGGCAGTTGCCATGTTCATATAATTGATCGATGCAATTACCAGGATAAACAATGCAATGGCAGCAAAAATATAAATGTAAGCCATATTCCCTTTTGGCTGGTCGGAACCTATATTTCCCGAAAAATGGGTGTCAATCAAAGGAGTGGACATCAGGTCGAAACTTGCATTGATCTGGTCTCCTATCGACTTCATGTATTTTTCGTAAAAACCCGGGAACTTTTCATGGATGCTCTGCATGGTAGTATTTTCATTGAGGAGCAGATAGGTATAAACTCCGATATTCCAAAATTGACCGGGTTCCATGCTATTGAAATCTTCTTCACCACGTAATGCCGACAATGTTGTTATCGATAGCAATGCCTCGTAACGCAAATGCGATGATGTTGGTAAATCTTCCATAACACCAGTAACTTTGTATTTCCGTCCGCTGCCCGATTCCAGAATTTCACCCATGGGATTGACTTCATCGAAATACCTCCTGGCTGTCGATTGGTCGATAACGATGGAATTAGGCTCCACAAGACAGGTGTTTGGATTTCCCATCAACAGATTATGGGTAAAAATTTGAAAGGCCGTGGAATCAGTAAAGTAGAACCTTTCTTCGTAAAACTCTTTATCGCCATATTTAAAAAGCACATTGCCAATATCCGTAAACCGGCACATCTCTTCCACTTCAGGATATTCCAGTTTTAAAGCCGGGCCCATGGGCGTTGGAACAATGGCAAAAGTTTCGTGCTTGCCCGAGATGTTAAAATTCGATTCTACCCGATAAATGCGTGAACTTTTTTCATGGTGCTTGTCGTAGGAGATTTCATCTTGAATATACAGAAAAATAAAAATAAATGCAGCCAGTCCAATGGCAAGCCCAAGGATGTTCAGGAAGGAATAAAACTTATTCTTCGTAATGTTTCGCAGGGCACTGGTTAAGTAATTTTTGATCATATCAAATAGGTGTTGATAATGAAATGTATTCAGAAAATGCTGACTAATTAGAGCTTGTCTTTTAACTAAAAATTTGGCTCTTTACCACTAAATCCCAAAATTCAAAATTCAAAATTCAAATAAATCTCAATATCAAAATATCAATGTTTAAAACCATTTCAGCCATTTGAAGTTTGTGCTTTGGTGCTTATTTTTGTAAAATAGCTACTTTATTTACGGACGCAAATTAAAAGCATGAAAAAGGAGTTAGAGTGCAAATTGCTCTTTAATATTCTCGGTAACGATCTGTCCGTCGAATAAGCGAACGATTCGGTGGCTGTATTCAGCATCTCTTTGTGAGTGTGTTACCATGATGATGGTTGTGCCGTTTTTGTTCAACTGGTCAAGCAGGTTCATCACTTCTTCGCCATGTGCTGAATCCAGGTTACCTGTAGGCTCATCGGCAAGGATCAGTTTTGGATTGGCAACAACCGCACGGGCAACGGCAACCCTTTGTTGCTGACCGCCCGAAAGTTGCAGGGGGAAGTGCTTCTTGCGGTGGATAATTTGCATTTGCTCCAGTGCTGCCTCCACTTTTTGTTTCCTTTCGCTGGATTTATAACCCAGGTAAATCAGTGGGAGTTCAACGTTTTCGTAAACATTGAGTTCATCAATCAAATTAAAATTCTGGAACACAAAACCAATGTTGTGCTTACGGAGTGATGCACGTTGTTTTTCGGAGTTACCGGCTACTTCGTTGCCAAGGAAAAAGTATTCACCACCGGTTGGGTTATCGAGGAGTCCCAGGATATTCAGTAGCGTGGATTTTCCACATCCTGACGGGCCCATAACACCAACAAATTCTCCCTCTTTTACTTCAAATGAAACTTTGTTTAAAGCTGTGGTTTCTACTTCATCTGTGCGAAAAACTTTGGTTAAGTCAATGGTCTTGATCATAATCTATTTGTTTAAATTGTTAAGCTGTTTAGACGTCATTTTGTAAAAATAGTTACTTCGATTGCTTATTGGTTAAAAATCTCCATGAATTCCATAAGTTCATTCACTGTTTGTTGATCCAGGTCGTCAGAGAGCAGGCCTTGAATTGCCCCTTCGAGCGATAGCAACATAAGGTAACAAGCACTCGAGTCGATGGTCTTGATCTTTACAAATACATTCCTGCTCCCCTTCTCCCTCAGCAATTCCGGTGAGTCAATTCCCACAGCAAGTAGCTTGGCTTCGAGCTCCCGGCTGATATTTGGAAGATGGAGGAGTTTGCCCATGATAACTATAGATAATTTTCGGTGTAAGGAAAATCATAATATTTTACTGCGGCTGCTAACTCATTTACTATGCCAAATAATTTAAAAAATTATATATCAGTGTTTTAGTGATCTGTCTTCTCTGTAAAATGTATAAAGTGTACGTTTTTTACATTCTTACTGTTCGCATTTGGACAAAGGGGACAATGATAAAATGATCCAATGATCCAATGATCCAATGATGAAATAAAACAATGATAGAATGATGGAGCTGAAACCTGACATAGTCCGACGCAGGAGGTCATGTCAGAGTTTAAGCTTTATGATAAGAGCGAAGGCTGTCTAAGTATTAGTGCATCAATCGAAGATTTTTTGGTAACAACTGTAGGCGTTTGCGATAGCAATCCCGACAGCGTCAAGTGATGGAATTAAACTTTTTCGTAATTTTGGAAACAGTAAACGTTACTAATAATCCGAGAAGATGACTAAAATGGAAAAAGAACTCACGCTCAAAGAAAAGTTTCTGCTCATGTGCTATCAGCCTGAAAGCGGAAAGCCCTATACGGCAACCTACTACTACTTTGGTTACATAGGTTCGGCACTGCTTGAACTTGCCAATTTGGGGAAAATTGAAACTGAAGGCAAGTTCTTAAAGCTGATTGATAGCAAAGCCTCCGGTGACCAAGCACTCGATTTAATGATTGAATACATGGCAAAAGCCAGCAGGGATAAAAAGACAGCCTATTGGATCAGGAAGTTTTCGGAGTATGGTATCAAACGAAAATTACGATTGTTGATTTTAGAACAACTGATGCACAAAAAGATTTTGTTTGAACAAGATGCCAGGGCCTTGTTGATTTTTAAATACAAGAAATATCCGGCAAGAGAATCGCGCACCAGGAACGGACTCATCAGATCAGTGCAAAGCCTTGTGTTGAGGAATAGGGAGGGTGACAAGGATGTGACCTTGCTTGCTGTTTTTATTGGAGCAACCAGAATGACAGGCAGGTTCTTTGAAAAAGGAGACAGGAAGCAAGCCCGCCGGAAAATCAAAATTTTAATGAAGGAAAACAAATTTGCTAGTATAGTGAATGAAACAGTGGCTTCGGTTGAAGCGGCGATTATGGCGGCTATTATTGCTTCTACTGTTGTGACTGGTGCTGGCACACATTAGGGGAGAGGGAGCATTAAACTAAGCTTATTATACCAATTGTTAATTGAAATGAGCTGAAAGCCATTTCAATGTTATCCGGCACGTGCGGGAGTTAATGCCGTCGTTGATTCAAAGTGCCATTATGAATAAGATGAAATAATGACGCATTTTTAATTACATACGGTATTATAGGGTATCAAAATAGACAACATTTAAACATGATGAAATCACTGACTCTTATTATTTGTATATTTTTTTATTCGGAGATAAGCTTCTCTCAAATCATTAGCTTAGATACTTTAAAGTCTTTTCCAACAGCCGAAGGATATGGTCAATTCTCTTGTGTTAATCAACCCACAAGAGAAGTATATTATGTTACGACCCTTAACGATTCTGGTCCAGGCAGTTTACGAGATGCACTTTCTCAGGGTAATCGACTAGTTCTCTTTAAAACTTCAGGGACAATAGTATTGTCCTCTCAAATTGAATCAAATGGAAACAATATATATATCGCTGGACAAACGGCATTTTATGACAGTGGACAAGGAATTACTATCAAATCTGATGGGATGCAAAATTTGGGGTTATTATGGTTCACTGGAGATCATATCGTTATACGATATCTTCGATTAAGAAGAGGGGCAGGAAGTCCTTCTGGAGAATTGTGTGGAGATGATATTAATTTTTATGGAAGTTCGAATTGGGTTATTGACCATTGTTCTATTTCATGGTCAACTGATGAAAATATCTCAGCATCATCTGGTATGAATGGCACAATACAATATTCAATAAGTTCTGAAGGATTATACTTTTCGACCCACGGGTATTCGGTAGATTCAACAAATGGTGCTTATCAAAATGGACACTCTAAAGGTGGTCTTTTTGGATGTACAGGACATGTCCCTGATAAATTAACATTTTATAGAAATTTATTTGCTCATAACGATGGCCGAAACCCTAGGATATATGGTCCGGGAAGTCGACATGAAATAGTAAATAATCTGATGTATAATAATAGATATTTCAATATTGAACTCTCCACAGATACATGTGGGCCACGCATTGAGACAAACGTAGTTAAAAATCTTCTTGTTCCAGGTCTTGATACAAGAACCAGCAGGTTTATGGTACATACTACTGAAAGTGTCTTTAACAGAATATATATGAAAGGAAATATTGGGAATCATAGGACCAATAATACGCTTTCAGAATGGTTAGAAGTAGGCTCTTATTCTAATCCTTTGGGTGAAACAGGTAGGTCATTTACCCCGTTCGACACCCCTTTGTCTCAAAAATATGATTCATTACCTAATGCTTTGGATTTTCAATCTATTGTACTTGAAGATGTGGGAGCTAATTTAAGTATTGATTCTGTTGACAATAGAATTATCAATGACGTAATAAATCTCACTCCTACTGTTCAGAAGACTCTAAAAGGAACGGACCCTCATCATTGGAATGGTCAATCTATCTATTATGGAATCATAAATGATCCCGCAGATGTAGGTGGATGGCCAAATATTGCACCGATGAACTCAATTGTACAAGATGATAACAATGACGGTATAGATGATAGTTGGGCCACAGTACATCAAGTTGTTAATTGGTATGATGTGTTAGATACATACACTTTTGATAATCTAATTGTAAATAATATTGCGGGGTATTCTGCCAGACAAATATTTCTTGCATTTTTAGGGGAAGATTTTACGCGTATTCTGAACAATGAAACGCTTGTAAGCCTAGATCAAGAATCTGTGCTTTTGGGTAAACAACCAACAGTTTACCCCAATCCAACATCTCATAAAATCAATATAATACCAAACGGATTTAATATTAGTCAAATTGAATTGTTTGATTTACAAGGAAAAAGGATCAAGTTCCCTTCAACGAATGATATTCATACAATCAATATGGAGAAATTGGAAAAAGGAATGTATTTTTTAATTTTAGGATCTTCAGAATCTAAATATTATATGAAGGTAATAAAACAGTGAGATTTTTCGAGGATGGCCGAAACAAAGCTTCGGCACTTTAGTTCACTCCAAACTCTAGCTCACTCCAAACTCTAGCTCACTCCAAACTCTAGCTCACTCCCAACTCTAGCTCACTCCCAACTTTAGGCACTCCCAACTTTAGCTCACTCCAAACTTTCCCACCTACATCCTGTCAGGTACAGCAATTCCAAGCAGGTCCATCCCGGTTTTTATCACCCTGCCAACAAATTCGGAAAGTTGTAAGCGGAAGGAAATGGTGTTGAGGTTTTCTTCTTTTAAAATAGGTACCTCCTGGTAAAACTGGTTGAATTCTTTTGCCAGGTCGTAGCAATAATTGGCAACAACTGCCGGACTGTAATTTTCTCCAGCCTCCTTAACGATTGAAGGGAAGTCAAACAATAGTTTTATCAAATCTTTTTCCTTGGGAAGTAAATCGGGTAGGGTAGGGTTTGTAATTATTTCTATTCCCTTTTCTTCGGCCTTCCTGTAAAGAGAGCGAATCCTGGCATGGGTGTATTGAATAAATGGGCCGGTATTTCCGTTAAAATCAATAGATTCTTCCGGGTTGAAGAGCATGGTTTTTTTTGGGTCAACTTTAAGGATATAATATTTCAAAGCACCCATGCTGATCATTTTAAACAGCTCGTCTTTTTCTTCGGCACTAAAATGATTTATCTTTCCAAGTTCCTCAGTAGTGTTTTTCGCGGTGTTGTACATCTCATCCATCAGGTCATCGGCATCCACAACGGTTCCTTCGCGTGATTTCATCCGGCCATGTGGCAATTCCACCATTCCATAGCTAAGGTGCTGAATGTTGTCGGCCCACTCGCGTCCAAGTTTTTTCAAGATTACCTTCAATACATCAAAGTGGTAGTTTTGCTCGTTGCCTACCACATACACCAGTTTTTCGGGATCGTATTCATCTTTTCGCAATTGTGCGGTGCCCAAATCCTGGGTCATGTAAACCGAAGTCCTATCGGCACGCAAGAGCAGTTTTTCATCCAGGCCCTCATTACCGAGGTTACACCAGATGGATCCATCTTCCTTTTCAAATAAAACCCCTTTTTCCAAACCTTCGAAAACAATTTCACGGCCCAACAGGTAGGTGTTTGATTCATAAAAGGTTTTGTCGAAATCCACGCCCAAACGTTTGTAGGTTACGTCGAATCCCTCATAAACCCATCCATTCATGGTTTCCCATAGCTCGCGTACTTCCTTGTTCCCACCTTCCCATTTCCTGAGCATCTCCTGGGCTTCCATCAGCAATGATGCCTCTTTTTCGGCCAGTTCTTCGTCCATACCATTTTCGACCAGCACTTTTATTTCTTTCTTAAATTCCTTGTCGAACATCACATAGTATTTGCCGGCAAAGTGATCGCCTTTCATACCTGTTGATTGAGGGGTCTCGTCATTGCCCCATTTCTTCCAGGCAAGCATCGATTTGCAAATATGGATGCCCCGGTCGTTTACCAGGTTTACTTTCACAACATTGTTTCCACTGGCTTCAACTATCTTCGAAACCGAATATCCGAGCAGGTTGTTACGGATATGCCCAAGGTGAAGGGGTTTGTTGGTATTGGGTGAGGAATATTCAACCACAACCGGTTTGCCATGTTTGGCATTATCAATTCCGAAGTCAGCATTTTGGTGTTCGTCCAGATAAAAATCGAGCCAGAATTTATCGTTGATAACAAGGTTTAAAAAACCTTTGATGACATTAAAGCTACTTACCTCGTCAAGTTGTTTCTCAAGGAAATTTCCCAGGTCATCAGCAGTTTGTTCGGGCGATTTTTTTGAAAATTTCAATACAGGAAAAACAACTATGGTTAAATCCCCTTCAAATTCGCGCCTTGTTTTTTGGATTGTAATTAGCCGTGGGTCTATCTTTTGATTGTAAAGAGTTTCAAAGGCTTCAAGGGTTTTATAGGTCAGTAGTTTGTCTATCATTTTGGACTGTTATATTTTAGGTGCGGCAAAAGTAGGTTTTTAGTTTTATATACACCAACAGCCTGTTTGTAAATGTGTGGTTTGTGACTATCTGAATGTGCTAGGTTAAAATCCAAGCTTAATTGCAAGCCAGAAACTCCTGCCATATCCATCCACACCGGAGCCGTGTGTGCGATAAGTTTCGTCGAAGATATTGTTGAGCCCGGCAGAAAGCTCAAGCCATTTCCAGTTATATCCTGCACGCAGATTCAATACATTCCACTCTGGTGTGCCACCTTCGGGTATCCGGGAATCGCTGATGTCGCCGTGGGCAAGTCTGTCCTGTTTGCCAGCCGATAATAATTCAAGCCGGCCCCAGAAACCGCATTTGCATTTGTAGTAAAGGCCGATTTTTCCGTTGAGTGGTGGGATACGGCGCATAGGTTCTTCATCGGAAATATTTTCGCCATAGGTATAGGTAATGTTTCCATAGGTCGAAAGCCAGGAAGTAAATTCATATTGGATTTCAGCTTCAATACCTTGGATGTAGGCTTCCGAAATATTCTCTTTTCTATAAACTTTTTCACCATCAATTGAATCCTGACCCTTGTATTGTGCTTCGACTCGATCGATCAAGTCTGATAACTGACTTCTGAATATAAATAGCGATCCTGAAAATTTCTCATACTTTGTTTTAATGCCCAATTCGAAGTTCAATGATTTCTCAGGGTTCAGGTCAGGGTTAGGAACTTCAATGCCATAATTGAATGAACCAAAGCTGCTCAGGTCGTTGATATTTGGTGCCCTGAAAGCATTGTAAATTGACCCAATTAAGTTGTAATGTTCGCCGAGGTGATAAATCGCCGACAAGCTACCAACCAAGGCAGTAGGATGGATGTCAATATCCCCAAATCCATCATCACTCGCCTTGATATTGTGTGCATTGAACCTTCCACCCAGGACAAATGAAAATTTGTTTACATCCAATGTGTGTGAGGTATAAAATGCCAAACTTGCGGAGTTTGCTCCGTCGGGATAATAGCCCCTTTTTGTGATCGATTCGCTACCTTCGGTTTCAATTTTATCGCTGTAAACTTTATCGTGATAATACTCGATACCGGAGCTAAAACGCCAGTTTTCGGTGGGGAAGGAGTTTACCTCAACGGTCCCCCCAAAAGTATTCACCTTGTCGTTTTCGGTGGTCACTTTCTCACTTCCTTCTTTTTGTTTAATCCTTGTTTCTTCCGACTGGTTGAAGGAACCCGTGTAATTTACCTGCTTAAACCATTTATTCTTGTAATTAGATCTTAGCCGCACATAGCCCAGTTGCCTGATCTGGGGGTCGAATTGATATTTCGTGTATCCGTTGATGATTTTGTCGTAGCGTGGCACATCCTTTTGTTTATCGTATTGATAGGCAAATATCAATTCGTAGTTCTTATTAAGCTTAACTTTTAATTTGGCATCGCCCGAATATTCTTGGTAAGCGCTTGGACTTTGCTCACCGATATCGCCACCTGCCATGATATCCCCAAAATCTTTGTAAGAAAAGCCGCCCGAAAA
>Ga0208900_1000732_pt1 | contig 19707 bp, 20 predicted proteins | sample AntAceMetag02UKK_FD_184763 | JGI IMG/M metagenome (GOLD analysis project Ga0208900, IMG submission 184763) | Saline lake microbial communities from Ace Lake, Antarctica - Antarctic Ace Lake Metagenome 02UKK (SPAdes) (version 2) | ecosystem: Environmental > Aquatic > Non-marine Saline and... | reverse complement strand
CGGCTGGTTGTTGACAGTCACGCTATAGCTCAAACTCAAGAAACCTGAGGATCACTATCAAATTTTATGCCAACTGTTATTTGTGACAACAGCAAATTTTATGCCAACTGTTATTTGTGACAATAGGAAACAGCATCACTTCCGACAAAAGATCGGAAGTTAATCAGAACGGATCAGATGCAGAAACGGATTGTTGCTGCAGCAAAAAGCCGAGCGCCACATTATGCCCCTTAAACAACTTTTTTCTATAATCCAACCAAATTTTGACGCTGTAGCTATTTTCAGACCATCACCCTGTTTTTTGAAATCACCCGGCGTCATTGCATCGAATGTAACAAACAAATCATGTAATCGGCTGGGGCCGGAAAGACCCGCATCTAATGAAGCATCCAATATACTTTTTGACGTTACCAATTTTTTTTTAGTGTAATCCAGAGTGATAAACTGTAGAAACTGAACAGGCCCGATTCCCGCCCACCGTTTAAATATTCGGTTAAAGTGATATTTGCTTAAATGGACACTGTCAGCAATTTCATCAAGTGTGGGTTGAGATTTAAAATTGTCTTCAATAAAATGGATTGCTTTTTCGATCCTTTTATAATCATCTGCTTGTTGTGAATAATCAACCATAGCAATCTTATCCTCCTATTTTTATTATATTCTAATTCAATTAATGTCTGATAGCCACCCGAATATTGCTATATAATTGAGCAATATTCGGGTGGTTAATTTAATTTTAAGTGCTAAACTGATTACAATATAAAAATAAAAACATTTTTAAACCTGGAGGTTCAATATGGAAGATAAATATTCGGTATTAAATATTGTTTTGACAGAGGCAAAGAAATGGCTTAACGAAATTGGTGACAGACCTGTTGGCTCGAAATTATCATTTGAGGAATTAAGTGAAAAAATAAAGTTCCCTTTGAATAATTTAAGTATACCAGCTGAAGATGTCGTCAAGCATATTATTGATTCTACCAAGGATGGTTTACTGGGATCTGCTGGCGGAAGATTTTTTGCCTGGGTAATTGGGGGCTCACTTCCTTCTGCATTGGCCTCAGACTGGCTTGTCAGTACCTGGGATCAGAATTCCGCACTTTATGCCTGTAGTCCCGCTACAAGTATAATTGAAGAAACAGCAGGTGAATGGATATTGGAATTACTTGATTTGCCGAGAGAAAGTTCTTTCGCGTTTACAACCGGCTGTCAGCTTGCGCATTTTACCTGTCTATCAGCGGCAAGAAACAAGGTGTTAAAAAACCTTGGTTGGTCTGTTTCTCAAGATGGGCTTTTTGGTGCTCCCCCGATTAAAGTGTTTACCAGTCAGCATCGCCATGGGTCTGTCGATCGAGCGATACGCTATCTTGGACTTGGAAACAAATCGTTTCAAGCAATTAATACGAATGATCAGGGTGAAATACTCATTTCGGAGTTTGAAAATGCTTTACAGGAATTTCAAGGGCCTAAAATTGTTGTTTTAGATGCAGCTGATCTAAATATCGCAGCGTTTGATTCATTCTCTGAGCTTATTCCCATTGCACGACAGCATGGTGCTTGGGTACATATTGATGGTGCTTTTGGCCTTTTTGCTCGTGCGAATTCAATTAAAAAGGAGCTTACAAAAGGTATCGAGTTGGCTGATAGTTGGGCAACTGATGCCCATAAATGGCTTAATGTTCCTTTTGATTGTGGTATAGCCATTGTTAAAGATAAGGATTCTCACCGAGAAGCAATGACAATACAAGCGTCTTATATTGCTTCTGATAAAATAGCCAGAGATCAAATTGATTGGAATCCTGAATGGTCACGAAGAGCGAGAGGTGTCCCCGTTTATGCGGCTTTAAGAGAACTTGGAAAAGAAGGCGTTTCTGATTTAGTAGCAAGAACCTGTAAATTTTGTAAAATGATTATTGAAGGAATTGGAGAACTGCCTGGTGCTGAAGTTATATGGAAGTCAGAACTAAATCAAGGGTTGCTAAGATTTCGTGATTTAAAACAGAATGCAAAAGATATAGATCATGATACTCAAACACAAAAAATTATGGATGCTGTTAATGACTCTGGAGTGGCATTTTTCTCATCAACTACCTGGGAGAACAGATTGGCAATGCGCGTAAGTGTTGTAAATTGGAGAACAAACGAAAGTGATGTCAAAAAAACGATAGAAATATTTCATAAATTGCTATCTTAACATTTGGAATTATACAAATAGATGTCTAATTTAGTCCCATACCAATGACAAGTCCAACGGCAATACCAAGTCCGATAAAAATGGATCCGACAACAATTCCGACAGCAATATTGTTGTCGGACAACTGTTTTGATGTATCAAAAGGGGTTACGCGATCAAACAGTTTAAACCCTAAAAGCATAAAAATCAGTGTAAGAATGACGCCAAAAACTGCATATACAAAATTTGCCATAATGATTCCTAATTCCATTATTTTAATACCCCTTTTACCTTGTTTATTTTATTGACATATCCAATGGTTTCTTTACTGTGTTTGCCTGTTATTGTAGAAAGTGTTTTTTCAATGGATGACCAGGAATTTGGGTTCATCCCCGTTTTTTTTGCAATTCTTTGAGCTTTAATAATATTTCCTTTACCTGCATTGTAAGATCCAAACATGAAAGAAAGTTTATCCATGAAAGGCCTTTTAGCTTTCCATAATTTCCATATTGCCCGGTCATAATAAATACCCGCTGCAATATTCCATTTGGGTTGCAGGGAAGATCCTTTTATTGAAGCGTTTTTATACTTAATTTCTTCAAATGTTTTTGGCATTATCTGCATGATTCCTTTTGCCCCAACATGGGATTTTGCTTCAGAATTCAGGTTGGATTCTGCAATGGCCTGGGATTTAAAGTATCGCCAGTCAAATCCGGGCCCAAAAAAATGTTTGGTGTATTTCTTAAAATAAACATCATATTTGGTAACCCTGTTGTACCGCTCAAATCCATAGGAAGAAAATGGATAGCACAAAAATAATACAAAGATGGTTATGAATAGCTTTGAAAAAAAAATCATGGCAGATAGTACCATATAAAAAAAGGATACAAAAGGTATCTGTGTAACCAAGGCAAGTTAATAACTTGCTAACCATGAAAAAAAATGAGAGGTATGATATTTTACAGGGAACCTGCAAGCCATTGCGGACAAAATTGATTCTGCCATTTCCAAAGCAACCTTAAAAACCTGGAAATGGCAGGTAAAGCATTGAGTTCCTTTACGGAAGGATGCAACAAAATGAGAAGGTGTGATGAATAAATAATGACGGATACCATTGAAATTTTTAAAGGGGGGATCATTCAACATGGCAAGTGTAATGATCGTATACATTTAATCAAATTGGGATCAGATCCATCAATGACCTACCCGCGTGACCTTATTTGTTTAGCAAAGGACAACAATTATTCAAAAATATTTACAAAGGTGCCCGAGCATTTAGGCCCTATATTTGCGGAAGCGGGTTATGTGGAGGAAGCTTTCATTCCTTCTTTTTTTTTAGGAAAAGAAGCGGTTGTCTTTATGAGCTTTTTTTTAAAAGTTGAACGTATCGAAGAAGTTAACGTTTTAGATATGGAAAATATGATGGATATTGTCCGGCAGCGAAATGAAACAAAAATTTTGCCGCTTCTCGAAAAGAGATTTTCTCTACGTAAGTGCAATAAGACGGATATACCCGGTTTGGTAGAAATCTACAAAAAGGTATTTGCCTCATACCCTTTTCCTATTAATGATCCTGCATATCTGGCAGACACAATGGACTCACATGTTGATTATTTTGCCATAGAAACGGATGGAAAAATAATCAGTGCTTCAGCCGCAGAAAAGGATATGGATAATAAAAATGCTGAACTGACTGATTTTGCGACACTTCCCGAGTGGCGGGGACATTGTTTTGCTCAATTTCTTCTTGCTCAAATGGAATGTGATTTAAAAAAACAAAAGATAAAAACAGCATACACAATTGCTCGGGCGATATCTCCCGGTATGAATATCACTTTTAAAAAATCAGGTTATACTTTTTGCGGGAGATTGAGAAACAACACGAATATTTCTGGAAGAATAGAGAGCATGAATGTTTGGTATAAATCTATATAGGATAACCCTAAAACGGGTATGGACATCCAAGACTATCTCAGGTAATAGTGGCTTAAGAACGATTGAATACTTTTTTAAGGCAGAATTATGAGCATACGAATCGCATCCCAGGCAGATGCCCCGTTGGTGGCAAAAATTATCTCCAGGGCAAATCAGGCGGTTGCCCAAAGGTTTGGTCTGACCCGGGAAAATACGCCAAAGCATCCCTCTTTTTGCACAACAGACTGGGTTGTCGATGATCTTAAGAGAAACGCGCAATATTTTATCTATGAAGCAGCCGGAACGGTGGTTGGATGTGTGGCCTATGAAAATGCGGAAAAGGACCTTGCCTTTCTCAACCGGCTGGCAGTGTTGCAAAAATTCCAGGGCCGGGGTATTGGTGAAAAACTGGTGTTTCACCTTTTCGACCATGCCCGGACCCGTCACAAGAAACGTATCAGTATCGGCATCATTGCCGCAAATGACCGCTTAAAAAACTGGTATGAAACTCTGGGGTTTACCCCCTTTGAAACAAAAACATTTAATCACCTGCCCTTTGATGTCCTGCTCATGCAGTGCCCACTCAATGATTTAAAGGGGGGGCATCTGGCCCGGGTGACAAATAGAAAGGAATCTATCATGGAAACCCCAAAAAAAGTGCTGGTCTCCCGGCAATTTCCAGAGATTGGCATCTCGTTATTGGAACAGGCAGGATTTGAATTGACGCTATGGTCAAAAGACAGGCCCATGTATTCATCGGAACTCATTGATCTATCATTAAACCACCAGGCCCTGTTGTGCACCGTGAGTGAGATGATCAATAAAGAATTCCTTGAACAATGCTCCCACCTTGAGATTATTTCTCAGTTTGCCGTGGGGTATGACAATATTGATGTGGCAGAAGCCACCCGCCTTAAAATTCCCATTGGATTTACCCCGGATGTTATGAGCGAAGCAACCGCAGATATCGCCTTTGGCCTCATGATTGCCACAGCAAGGAAAATGTTTTTTCTCCACAAAACTATTTTAAAGGGAGACTGGGGATATTTTAAACCCAGGGGAAATCTTGGCATGGAACTTCGGGGAAAAACCCTGGGCGTTTTCGGCCTGGGGCGGATTGGTATGAAAATGGCGAGGCTTTGCAAAGATGCCTATGGCATGGAGGTTATTTACCATAACCGGCAGCCAAACCCTGTGGCGGAAAAATCCCTGGCCTCCTGGGTAAGTTTTGAAGAACTGTTGACCCGAAGCGATGTTTTGTCGGTCCATTCTGTATTAAGCCCTGACACCTGCGGGCTCTTTAACGCGGAGACCTTTAAGCAGATGAAGTCCACCGCCATTTTTATCAATACTGCCCGGGGTGCCATTCACAACGAAACAGACTTGATTGAGGCCCTTGCTTCACAACAAATATGGGGGGCCGGCCTGGATGTGACAAACCCGGAGCCCATGGCAAAGGACAACCCCCTTTTGTCCATGGAAACGGTCTGCGTGCTTCCCCATGTGGGATCCGGCACCATGGAGGCCAGAAATGGCATGTCCAGGCTGGCAGCAGAAAATATCATTGAATTTTATAAAACCGGGACCCCGCCCCATGTGGTGAACCCCATGGGGGTGGAAAAAGAGGGACAAACGCCATGCACACATCAAAAATAATTCATACGGTCAGCTGCCATGCTGAAGGGGAAGTTGGCGATGTGATTGTAGGGGGAGTGGCCACACCTCCTGGGGATACCCTCTGGGAGCAGTCCCGGTGGATTGCAAAGGATAAAACCCTTAGAAATTTCATGCTCAACGAACCCAGAGGAGGCGTGTTTCGCCATGTAAACCTTCTGGTGCCGCCGAAAAACCCCCGGGCCCAGATGGGATGGATCATCATGGAACCTGAGGACACCCCGCCCATGTCCGGTTCCAATAGTATCTGTGTGGCAACGGTGCTCCTTGAAACCGGGATTCTTCCCATGGAAGAACCGGAAACACATCTGACCCTTGAAGCACCGGGAGGGCTGATCCAGGCAATTGCCAGCTGCAAAGACGGCCGTGTGGAACAAATGACCATCCATAATGTTCCTTCTTTTGCCCATCGCCTTTCTGTCCCTTTGGAGGTGGCGGGACTTGGCACTCTTGTGGTGGATACTGCCTATGGGGGGGATTCTTTTGTGATTGTAGAGGCTAAGGATTTGGGCTTTGAGATCACCCCGGATGAAGCCCGGGACATGGCAGAGGCCGGGATTAAAATTACCAATGCCGCTACCGAGCAGCTGGGGTTTGTCCATCCGGAAAACCCGGACTGGAATCATATTTCTTTTTGCCAGATCGCAGCCCCATTGACCCAAGAAAACGGGGTGATCAAGGGGAAAAATACCGTGACCATTCAACCGGGCAAGCTGGACCGGTCTCCCACGGGCACCGGGTGCTCTGCCCGGATGGCGGTTCTGGAAAGAAGAGGGATTCTTAAACCCGGGGATCGTTATATCGGGGAGTCGGTTATTGGCTCACGCTTCCATTGCAAGATTGAAAAAAGAACCCGTGTGGGGGATTTGCCTGGTATTATTCCTTCCATCTCCGGCCGGGCCTGGATTACCGGTACCCATCAACACATGTTGGATCCCACGGATCCCTGGCCCCAGGGCTATAAGGTTGCCGATACCTGGCCGAACATCAGCTAGTTGAGATCCTCGTTCTCTTTTTTGGCCAAGGGGATTTTTACCACGGGAACCCCTTCTTTGGTGAGCACTTTTTCTTCTTCCGTGGTGGTGGTACCCCGGATATTCCGGTGTTCAATAGCGCCATAATGCATTTTCAGGGCTTCTTTTGAAAAAGAGGTTCCCACATTTTCATAATTTTTTTCGACAAATTGGGTTACCTTTTCTGCAAATTCAGCCAGCACTTCCTGGTTTGCCCGCAGGGCCTGCCGGGCTTGATTGGATGGTGCAGATGAGGTTTTAATCGAAATCAGGGAGAGTTTTTGCACAACCGAGGTGGTTTCACAGATGGGGCATTGTAAAATACCCTGTTCCTGCTGGTTTTCAAGATCTTTTTTGTCCTCGAACCATCCTTCAAATATGTGCCCGTTCAGACATTCAAGATCAAAGACTATCATGTTAAATTATCCTGGAAACCCCTGTGGCAATATTATAACAATAATCGCCCATTTTTTCATAGTTGGATACCATGGCAATAAACAGCACCCCTGAATCCACGGAGCAGTCATTTTCCCGTAAGCGCTCAATGTGCTTATACCGCATATCCTCCCGCATCTGGTCAATCGTATCTTCCTGGACCAGGGCCTTTTGATAAAATCCCTCTGATTTTTCACTCATTTCATTGATTACCAGTTCAAAAAAAGTATCCACCTCATGGGAGATGTCTATTAAATCCTGCGTGGCATCTTTGCTGAAATCAATTTTTTTGTCATAGATCCGTTCCAGCATTTTAGACACATTTTCCATGGAATCGCCCAACCGTTCTATGTTGTTGACGATTCTCATCATTTCGGAAATTTCCTTTGCCTCGGCCGTATTAATCTCCCCTTGGGAGATGGTGGTCAAATATTTGATAATGACCTTCTGGCAGGAATCCAGGTGGTCCTCCACGGCATCTCTTTCTCCTAAAATATCATCATCCCGCTCTTTGAGACAGGTGGAGGTTTTTTTCAGATTCATGTGGGCAAACTTAGACATTTGGATGATGTGTCCTTTGACCTTGGCAAGGGCACCAATGGGTGAATCAATAAAGGTTTCATCAAAGGAGGGCAGGGGGTATCGCTCCTTTGATTTCTTTATTTTCGGAGAAACGAAAAGGGTCAGCTGTATCAGCTTTGGCAGAAAAATCAGAAAAACCAGGGCATTAATAACATTAAAGAGGGTGTGGCCGTTGGCAATATAGCGTGCTGAATTAATATATTCATTGTTCACCAGCTGATCCACAGGTCCGGCACCCATTTTCAGGGTCATTGCCTGGACAAGGGTTACAAAAAAGGGAAAAATGGCTAGAATAATGCCCACGCCGCCCACATTAAAGATGGTGTGGGCATTGGCAGTTCGGTGGGCATCGGCATTTTTAGATCCAAGGGTTGCCAGTTGTGCCGTAATGGTGGTGCCGATATTTTCCCCCAGCACCAGGGCCAGGGCCGTGGGAAAGGTTAAGAGCCCTGCTGTGGCCAGGGTCATGGTCAGACCCACCGTGGCGGATGAAGATTGAACCGCCACGGTTAAAATAGCGCCCATGGCTACACACAGTAGCATTCCCCCAAGGTTGTCCGTGGTGAAGGTTGTAAAAAAAGCAATAAACTGGGGGTCGGATTTTATGGGGGCAAGCCCCTGTTTCATGACGGTCATACCGTAGAAGAGCAGACCAAATCCCAGGATAATATCACCGATGTGCCGGTAAGTGCGTTGTTTGGAAAAATATTTAAGGCCAACCCCCAGGGCAATGGCCGGCAATGCTGCCTTTGTCAATTTAAAGGCAATCATCTGACCTGTGATGGTGGTGCCCACATTGGCACCGATAACCACGCCGATTGCCTGTTCAAATCCCATGATCCCGGCACTCACAAATCCGATGAGCATCACGGTTGTGGCAGATGAGCTCTGAACCATGGCGGTTACCCCGGCACCGGTGAGACATCCTAGGAACCGGTTTGAGGAGATTGCCTCAAGAATACTTCTTATCTTTTGACCGGCAGTTGCCTGGAGTCCTTCGGTCATCATTTTCATGCCCAGGATAAACATGCCCAACCCGCCCAAAGTCTGGATCAAAATATTGAATAAATCCACGTGGCCCCTCTTTAGATTCTACCTGTTTTGATTCGTCCAAGATAACGCCTAATAAAATCCTAACAAAGCTGAGAGGGGTATATCCTAATTTTTCATATTTTTCAATTGGGAAATACGATTGAGATCTTTATCCGACCGGACACAGGGAAACAGAGTATTATTGGTAAACACCGGGTGTCTGGTAATGTCAAACCGGGCTTTTTTAACGGCATCCTCCCACATGGGGGTATGGGGTATGGGGGTGTAATAGGCTAGTACCGGTAGAATCCCTGTTTTTTTTACAAGGGCCATGGAGGCTGCTACTTCTTCAAGATCCTGGTTGGGCAGGCCACAGAGAAGATAAGCCCCCAGTTGTTTGGGGTCAAATCCGGCGGACTTCAGGTTTTCGACAGCCATGAAAAATTCATCTTCCCTGACCTTGATGTCATGGTGCCGGTCCCGGGAGAAATCGGTGGTTTCCAGCCCCATTCGAATGCTTTTAAAACCGGCTTTGAACATGAGAGTTGCTGCCTTCGGGGTGATTTCCCGGATATGGACGGCATTGGGGGTATGGAAATTCACCTCCATTTTTGAATCAATGAGCTGTTCAAACAGCGGAAAGGCATGGACGTTTCCCTTCACCAGCAGGGCATCATCATAAAAGGCAAAATTTTTAACCCCATACTTCCTGTGCCAGTGTTGGATTTCTTTGAAGACATTATCCGGTGATCGGCGTCGAAGAGTAGGTTCCAAAAAAGAAGCGGCACAATACTCACAGGCGAAGGGGCATCCCCTTGATGTCATGATGGGGGCATAGGCCAGGTGGTGCTGTAAATCCAGGGCCGGAAAGGGAAAGGTGTCCAGATCATCGGGGTCTGGAATGAACCCAAGGTTAAACCCTGTAAATTCTTTGACAAGCGATTTGAGGCAGGATTCTCCCGGGCCTGCAATCACTCGGTCTGCAAGGGAATGGGAGATGGCATGGTCCTGGCAAAGAGTTGCGTATATTCCCCCCAGGATAACCGGTACCCCTGGGAACACCTGTTTTATTTTCTCTATGGTTTCCCTGACCCCGGTGGCCCAATAGGTCATCATTGAGGTTACAAAGATAAGATCGGGCCGGGGGATGTTTTTAAGATCCCGGAAAAACCACTCCGGATCAATACCATATCGGGAAAAGGGCTGGCCCACCTCCGGTAATTGAGCCTGAATCTCTTCGGGGAAAGGGATGGGGGTTTTCTTGAAAGGGCCCCTGCCGTCCCATTGAACCTTGGCTGGCGGGTCCTGTCTGGGGTGAAACCGATCCAGGCAGTCTATATAACTGATTTTCAGGCCGTTTTCCCTCAGGATGGCGGCAAGGGACAAAAGCCCCAGGGGTTTCGCCCAGAAGTCAAAGGCGGCAAAATCATGGATCCAAGGGTTGACACAAAGAATATGGGGGGGATCAGTCTTCAAAATATTTCATGGAGGTTTTTTTCAGTTCCTGGCGGGAGAACAGCAGGGTATATTTTTTTTCTCCCACGGCTTGGGATATTTTTTTAACAATGGCATGACAGCCCGCTTCATCGCCCGCATGGACCATGGTATATAAATTATATTCCCATCCAGGGGCTGGATCTCTTCTATAGCAATGGGTGATTTCCCCGAAGGTGGCCATGATATTTCCTACTCGTTCTACCCGGTTTTCCGCCACTTTCCAGGCCACCATGGCATTGGCCTTGAACCCTGATTTCTGGTGCTTGATGGTGGCACCAAATCTGCGAATCATTCCCTGGTCATTGAGATCATTAAGCACCTTTAAAAACTGCTCTTCCGTGATCCCGATTTTTTCGGCCATTGCAAGAAAAGGCCGTTTTACCACCGGAATATCGGTTTGAAGCAGGGCGATTATTTTTTTTTCCAGATCTGTCAGCATATTCATATCTTTAAATAGTCGTTACCATATATTGTAGTTGTCCCTCGGTATTTATTTCCTTATTTTGACCAATGTGACCTATTTTTTAATAAATTGTCAATATCTTGTTTTATCTCCTCCTTTTTTTAACAACGATAAACCGTGATCCGGTTGCTTTGGTTCATGATATGAGAAATGGTATTTTTATTGCCGACCTTGCTTTTCAGATCCCCAGGTGATTCGGGTTGCAAAAGTCGGGATCTTCACGGCATCCATACTCTCAGCTATCGTTGGTGTTTTTTTTCTTTTAAGTGGAAACAATGCAGGAACATCCTCAGGAGGATGAAACACACTACCCGGAACAAAAGACAGCCGGTTCTTTTAAGGACCGGCTGTCTTAAGGGGGATTTTAGCTATCGGTATGGCATTCGTTACAGGCAAGGGGGCCGTATTCCGGCAGGATGCTCTCATCGGTGATGCCGGAGCCTTCAAGCTCCTCTCTCTGGTTACGAAGGTCTCTGTGGCATTCGATACAGGCTTTATGGTAAGCTGTCAGAAAGTACATACTGTTTCTTTCATCATTAATATTTCTGGTTTTTTCGTCGGCTTCCAATTGATCATGGCAATCGGATGTGGTGCAGTTTTGAACGGGACTTTCACCATCCCACTCATGGTGGCAAGTTTCACAGGAATAGTCAAAATGCCCTCCATGGGGAAATTCAACCGGAGGCCGTTTTGCCTCACTGCCTTCCGGGGCTGTCAGGGTCAATGTGCCAAGGGGTATCTCAAGGGAATCCGTTGAATTTTCCTCGGCCCCGGGACTTGCAGGGTGGCATCCTTCACAGGCGATGGGCGCTGTAAGCTGGGACATGGCCTTTTGTTTGGACATTCCCTGGCTTTTGAGGTTTTCCAATTCACTGCGATGACAATCCCGGCAGACCTTATGATAGGCGCCGGTAAGCGATTTTATCCGTTTTTCCCCCAAGGGGGTAGTGCCCGGGGGCGAGGCCCATAATTTTTCATGGCAGCCAGCAGATGCACAGCCTTCCACCGGGCTTGCCTGGTCCCATTCGTGGTGACAGCTTTTGCAGGAAAATTGAAAATGGGTTGAATGGGGGAACACAACCGGCGACTTCTTTGTTTGTGAGTGTGCCGGCGCTGTAAGTGTCATAGTTCCGGTTGGTAATTGGAGTTTGTCCACATCTTCCTGGGCAAAAATCAGGGAGTTGCCTGTCATCAGAATAATTGCAAGGGAATATGTAAAAATCATGTATCGCATCATCGTACTTCTCCTCTGTAACGGATTGAACATCTATTTGTGCCCCACGTTTATGGAAAATTATACTTTACAATGATGTATAATAGGTGTTTTCGACAAAATCAATAAAGAATGTTTTGAAATTAAAAATATTTTACTGCAGCAATTATTTGTCGGCACAGGAAGTGAAGGGCTGGGTGTGATAAAAACAAACCTGGTTATCCTTTTTCCAAAACCTATGGTAATATAGAGAGAATGGTGGTTTTATCTTAATAGACAGGTAATAAAAGCAAAAATTTTTATGCAAAGATCTGTTTTAGAGTCAAAAAAAGATCCCTTGGGTGCCATGCTGCTGGACTATTGGAATGGCAGAAAACAGGCCGCTGTAGCAGTTGCGTGTCCCCTGCTGGAGATGTCGCAAATGAGTGGCAGGATTATGTTCCGCGGGGCAGATCAAATGAGCCCCATTGAACTTAAGGCCCTGGCATTATGTCGGGGAAGGATTCTGGATGTGGGTGCTGGCAGTGGTTGCCACAGTCTCTATCTCCAGGAACGCAACAGGGAGGTGGTGGCCCTGGATATCTCTCCAGGTTGTATTGAGGTGATGGAGAAGCGAAAGGTTTCGCAACGGTGTCACAACAGTTTTTTTGCCCTTGAAAATCAAACATATGATACCCTGCTCATGCTGATGAACGGCCTTGGCATTTGTGGGACCCTGGACGGATTGAATCTGTTTTTTCAATGTATAAAACCCTTGTTACGGGCAGGGGGGCAAGTCCTTGCAGATTCCACCGATCTTGCATCCTTTTACAGCAATAATGAAATTATCTCCCAGGAGGGTGGGTATTATGGGGAAACAGAGTTTACCATGGGCTACAAGGATATCAAGGGAGACCCCTTTGAGTGGCTCTATATCGACACGGTTACCCTTGCCCATTATGCTGCATTTCACGGGTGGCAGTGCGATTTGATAATGGAGGAGGACGATGGAAAATATTTGGTCAGAATTCATTGATATATCAAGTCTCTGTATGTATAATAAAAGAATCTTCACTTTTATACGAGGAGGAAAACCATGCCCCTTACACACATTGTGGATGTAAAAGAAAAATTTGAGATCCAGACCTATGCCAAACCCAAAAATTTGGACAGGCATACCCATATCCCTTTTTCCGGCTCTCCCAGAAAACACCCCATCGAAAAGGAAAAGATCCTTCTAATTGCAGATCCCTTTACAACCAGTACGTTTTACTATGAATTTAACATTGAAGATATTGGATTTGCCGAGGAATTGCCAAACATGACCAATATCGATGGAGATGCCGTCCCCATGGCCAGGATCTGGGTAAAAAAGCAATCTGTGGCGGTTCGGTGCACCCCCTTTATAGTGGATGACATTTCTATAACAGGCTGCGAATAAAATCTCCTGTGGCCTCTACCCCTTTTTCTTCTACCACCCGGATGGTCTGGGAGCCGACGACGGCAATGTCGGCTTTGCCCCTTAAGAAATCTATGTCGGCCTTGTCTTTTACACCGAATCCCACGGCCAGGGGGAGGGGGATTGCCGTTCTGCATCTTGCAAGATAATCGGCGATGTCAGTTGAAAAAGAGGTGGTTTTTCCCGTCACCCCTTTTCTGGCCAGGCAATAAACAAACCCTTTGGCAACCTTGGAAATATAGGCCATTCGCTCATCGGAAGTTTCCGGGGAAAAAATATAGATGGGGGCCAGGTTGTTTTTGGCCATGGCAGCGATATAATCCTTGCCTTCTTCCGGGGGCAGATCCGGTACAATGGCCCCCTTCAGGTTGATCTTTGTCATCTGGTCTGAAAAGGGATCCATACCGTATTTATACAGAATGTTGGCATAACTCATGAACAAAAAGGGAATGGAAAAATCCTGGGCCACTCTTTGGGCAAAGTCAAAACAGCGCTGCACCGTGGAGCCGCCTTCAATGGCCTTCTGGTTGGCTTTGAGTATCACGGGGCCGTCGGCCATGGGTTCGGAAAAAGGGATCTGGAGCTCCATCAGGTCCACGCCTGCTTCCACCATCTGTCGGACAATTTCGTAGGAGGTGTCAAAATCGGGATATCCCATTACAATATGGGTCATCAACAAAATTTCTTTGGTTTGCAGCTGTTGGATGATATAGGATTCAAGCATGGTATTGTTCTGCCTTTGTTATTATGAATTCTTTCCATTTGGGATCCCCAATTGCATCGGCAACAGTGAAAATATCCTTGTCCCCCCGGCCGGACTGGTTGATGATAATGATATCGTTCTTTGACAATTGTGGGGCTTCTTTAAAGGCATGGGCAAAGGCATGGGAGGATTCCAGGGCCGGAATAATCCCTTCTTTTTGCATGGTGAGTTTCAGGGCGGCAATGACTTCGTCATCCGTGGCAGACTCAAATCGGGCAAGGCCCTTATCGTGCATGTCGGCCAGGATGGGGGAGACTCCCACATAATCAAGGCCTGCAGAAATGGAGTGGGTCTCTCGCATCTGGCCGTCATTGTTTTGGAGAAAATAGGTTTTATACCCTTGGGCAATGCCGGGGCTGGCATCATCGGCTTTTAGCCTGGAGGCATGAAGTCCTGTGGAAAGTCCCTTGCCCCCGGCTTCCACCCCCACAAGTTCCACCGGATCATTTAAGAATCCGGAAAAAAGCCCCATGGCATTGGATCCGCCGCCCACACAGGCATAGACACGCTTGGGCAGTCGGCCTTCAATTTCTAAAATTTGACGTCTGGCTTCTATTCCGATGATGGATTGGAAATAGGTGACCATTTCCGGGAAGGGATGGGGGCCGCAGGCAGTTCCCAATACATAGTGGGTGGTGTCCATGTGGGTTACCCAGTCTCTGAAAGCTTCGTTAATGGCATCCTTTAGTATTCGGGTGCCGTCTGTCACCGGTACCACGGTGGCGCCCAATTGCTCCATCCAGAAAACATTGGGCCGCTGGCGGATCACATCCACCTCTCCCATGTAAATGGTGCAGTCAAATCCGAATTTGGCCGCCATGGTGGCGCAGGCAACCCCGTGCTGGCCGGCGCCGGTTTCGGCGATGACCCGCTTTTTTCCCATTCGCTGGACCAAAAGCCCCTGGCCCATGACGTTGTTGGCCTTGTGGGCACCGGTGTGGTTCAGGTCTTCGCGTTTGATGTAGATCTTTGCCCCGCCGAAATGGTCGGTGAGGTTTTGTGCCAAGGTCAGGGGGGTGGGCCTGCCCGAATAGGAGGACATTAGCTTTACGTAGGTGTCCCAGAAGGTGGGGTCGAGTTTAATGGCTTCGAACTGGGCTTCCAACTCATCAAAGGTGGCCACCAGGATCTCGGGCAAAAAGGCCCCGCCAAAGTCACCGTAATATCCGCGGTTTTTCATGGGTTCATACTCCTTGTGGCATGCAAAAAGGGTGAAGGATTCATATGGGTTCTCCCCCGGACCAACCCTCCGATCGGATGGTCTGGGAAAAATCAAACACATCGGTCCTGCAAAAAAGAATTGAAAAAATACCATTGGGGGCCTGGGGAAAATTTAAGGTTCTTTTTACCGTAAGAATAGGGTCTGATGGCGAAAGTGCCAGCCATTTTGCCCGTTTAGAATTTAGGGTTTCAACCTTGAATTGTTGGGTCCCGGTTTCAGGCGTTAGGAAATAGTGATCGGACACGACCTGGGCCAGGGATTTGTTCGCAAGATCCATTCGATCAATCCCCATAAACAGTTCCGGGTCCAGGTAAATATCTTCCAGCAGCACCGGGTTATCCCGGGTCAGGGTCAGGCGGGACAGGAAAAAGGCGGTTCGATTGTTAAAGGGGTTTTCCGGGTTGCGACTTATTTTTATAGGGGCCATGGGCGTAATGATCTTTGTTTCAGTGGGAACCCCCTTGGTTAAAAAGGCCTGGGAAGTGCCTGCCAGGGAAAACAAGTCCACCTGGGGGGCGGGGTATTTGACAAAAGTCCCGGACCCTCTTTTGCGCTGGATCAGCCCTTTTTGCACCAGGGTGTCCATGGCCTGGCGGACAGTGGGGCGACCAATTCCGTATTGTTTTGCAAGACCTGTTTCCGAAGGGATCATTTGGCCAGGGCTATAGATGCCCGATCGTATCCGTTCTAAAAGAATATCAGCAAGTTGGTGATACAGGGGAATAGGTGATCTTGGATTAAGCATATTTTCCTCTTAGGATGTTATCATTTAATGATAAGGATCTTAAAAAAAATATGTTAAGTTGTCAAGACATTTTCTTTGTGGTCCACAGATGAAAGGGTATCGATAGACAAAAAAAGGGAAAGCCGTAACGGCTTTCCCTTTTTCCGGTTCTCTGCCTTGTCTCTAATCCACCAATACCTTTTCAAGCTGGGTGACCATAAAATCCATTTCTTCTTCGTTGATAACCAGGGGCGGAGAAATACGGATGGTATGCCCGTGGCTGTCATTGGCAATCAGGCCGAGTTTGAGCAGTCGTTGACAAAATTCCATGGCATTGCCTTTTTTTACCTCAATGCCGATGAAAAGCCCTTTTCCCCTAACTTCTTTGACATGGGGGGATCGGTCGGCAATCTCCTGGATTCTGGCCTTAAGAATTTTGCCCTTTCGGGCAGACTGCTCGGCCAGGTGTTCCTCTTCAAAAACTTTCAGGGATGCCGCTCCTGCTACACAGGCCAGGGGGTAACCCCCGAATGTGGACCCGTCAGAGCCCTTGGAAAAAATCATGTCCATGAGTTTGGCATTGGTGATAAACACGGATAGGGGAACAAGTCCCCCGGAAAGGGCTTTGCCCAGGATCACGCCGTCGGGAACGATATCTTCATGCTCAAAACAAAATTTTTTTCCGGTTCTGCCCAGGCCCACCTGGATTTCATCACAGACCAGGAGAAGATCATTTTCATCGGACAGGTTTCTTAATCCTTTGAGAAAACCCTTGGGCGGAATTTGCATACCGCCTTCCCCCTGGAAAGGTTCCACAAGGATACCACAGGTGTTGGGGGTGATGGCCTTTTTCACCGCGTCTATATCACCGAATTTTACAGAGACAAATCCCGGGGTCAGGGGGCCAAAGCCCTCTTTGTATTTTTTGCTGGAAGAAAAGGAAACCGTGGAAATGGTCCGGCCATGGAAATTATTGTCAAAAACAATGATTTCCTGTTGTCCGTCGGGGATACCCTTTGCTTTGAATCCATAATATCGCATGGCTTTAATGGCGGTTTCAACGGACTCAACCCCTCCATTTTTGGGCAGCACCTTATTACCGTGGTTACCAAAACGAGGGCCCATCTGGGGCGCAAATTTGGCGGTTTCGGACAGGAAGATGCCCAGGGGGTCAGTAAACACCACATTGGAGAGGACCGAGGCGTAATTTCCGAGGAGGGCGTCCATGACGGCATTGGTGATGGTGGGATGGTGGTGGCCCGGGTTGGCCGCTGAATAGGCTGCCAGGCAGTCCAGATAGCGTTTGCCTTTGTCATCGGTGAGCCAGCACCCCTTGGCATGGCGGACCACCAGGTTGATCCTTTCATAATGATGGGCACCAAAATCTCCTTCCAGATTGAAAATCGTGTGGTCGCTTTCGTTGGAGAAGCCTTCAAAATAGGTTGTTTTTTTCATGGCTGTCATGGGTCACCTCCTTAATTATCCGTTTTTATAATATCGTAAATTTCTTTTTCTTTGTCTGTGAGACTCTGGTTTTGATCCAGGGTTTTTTCCAGGAAACAATGGTAGAAATCATGGCGGAGACTGTCCCTATTGGCAATGATAAACCACTGGTTTCGTGTCCAGTTAATGGGGGCCTGGTCTTCATTCCCGGCTTCAAATATCCCTACCAGGGCTTCCTTTTTATCGGTAATAATATCAAAGGATCGGCCCCCTATGGTTTTTATCAGGTTTTCGTGTTCCGGGTGTGTCACCTGGATATCAAAGCGTTGAGGGATTTCTCCCATGGCAATATACCGAATTTTGACCCCTCTTTTTTCGGCAGCGACTAAAGCATCTGATAAATGCCGGTCTGCCTCGGGAAAGAGCCGGACATATATTTCTTCCTGGGCTGAGTCTATCATTTCTTTGGCCTTTTCCATGACCGTGTCGTAGCCGGTCAAGGTCCAGACATATTCAAAATCCTCCTTTTGAGAGGCTTTGGTAATTTCCTTTTCAAAGGCCCTGATATTTTTATCAAAACTTCTTTGTAACCGCCGAATCAATTCATCCGACGGCAGGGGGGCATACTGTCCCGTATTAACTTCAATAACATATCCTTTGGATATCAGGCTTCGCAGAACATCATATATCCGTGATCTTGCAATCCCGGATATTTTGCTTAATTGGGACCCATTGATGGGATGATTACCGACCAACGCCATATAGCAGGCGGCTTCGTATTGGGAAAATCCCAGATCCTTTAATTTTGAAGTGCTTTCCATTTGCTTCTCCATTATGTTGCTACCTTAATAGCAACATAATGTCATGGGCGCTGATTGTCAATTTAAATTTTCTTTGAAAAAAAAATGAAACATCAAAGAATTGACAATTGGGCTTTCCTGTGAGCATATAAATAGATTAATATTATCAATATTTAATTCACTTATATGAGGAGGAAAAAAATGGCTGGCGTTAACAAAGCGATTATACTAGGTCGTCTCGGACAAAATCCGGAAATATCATACACCCAGTCCGGACTTGCAGTATGTAAATTTTCCATTGCAACATCAAGAAAACAAAAAAATGGACAGGAAGTCACCCAGTGGCATCGCTGTACAGCCTTTGATAAAGCAGGCGAATTAATTGCCAAGTATGTCAGCAAGGGCAATATGCTCTATATAGAAGGCGAAATCAACTACAGCCAATATGAAAAAGATGGTGTCACAAAGTACTCAACTGATATCATCGTGAGGGAGTTTAATTTTATCGGTTCAGGTGACGGCAGGCAGGATGGCAACCAAAACACCCAGCAGGGCGGTGGATATCAAGGGAATCAGGGCGGCAATTACCAGGGCAACCAGGGTGGCCAGGGCGGCCAACAATCCGGCAACGCACCTTCCCAGGGAAACCAGGGGCCCAACAGCAATAACTTTCAGGGCCAGACAAACCCTGGGATGACCGGTGGGCAGGGTTCCATTCCAGACGATGATATTCCGTTCTAGCAAATACCTACTAATTTTGTAAACTATTGCCGAGTTGAGCTGCGACTGATAAGGATGTCCGCTCAAACTCGTTGTTCTATGCGCCTGCGGCGGGCGATAAACTTAACTCAACTCGGCATTCAATGCGCCGCAGGCGCATTGAATAAGGCATAATCCCATGGATTATGCCTTAATAGTTTTTCTTCCCATTATTTCCAGAGCCGTGGGCATATCCGGTTCAAATTCAAGGATATTTTTTCCGCCACCGCCAGGGGCTTGTATAGGTAGCGCCCTGGATCCACATTCCTTTACGGGATTGCTTTGCCCGTTTTTCTGCTTGCAAGTAAGGGGCTGCATCAAATCCTTTGGGCCGCTTTCCCCGGTAAACTTCAGCCAAACCGGACCGGACCATTTCAAGGTTTAGATTGGTTTCACCGGCAAAAATTTCTGCCAATACCCGGTTATATCCGCCCACACCATATTGTTTTAAAGAAATCGGTCGTTTTCGGATGAGCTGGGTCAGTTTTTGTTTTGCCTGAAGGCTGTATGGCTGGCGTTTTTTTCCTTTTTTGCCAAGTTCCGGGGTATCGATGCCGACCAG
>Ga0208900_1000731_pt1 | contig 19713 bp, 10 predicted proteins | sample AntAceMetag02UKK_FD_184763 | JGI IMG/M metagenome (GOLD analysis project Ga0208900, IMG submission 184763) | Saline lake microbial communities from Ace Lake, Antarctica - Antarctic Ace Lake Metagenome 02UKK (SPAdes) (version 2) | ecosystem: Environmental > Aquatic > Non-marine Saline and... | reverse complement strand
CCTTCTTGGCCCCCGGCAAACCGGTAAAACCACACTCATAAAGCAAGTTCTTTCGGAATTAGGGGAGTATGTTTTTTTTAACTGTGACAACACGCTAACCAGAACAATGCTTGAATCTGCAAATATTCAGGTGTTGCGTCAGGCTATTGGGAATAAAAAGTTAGTTTTTATCGATGAAGCGCAACGCGTTAAAAATATTGGATTGTCATTAAAACTCATCGTAGATGAAATTCCGGATGTAAGCCTGTTTGTTACCGGGTCATCTTCACTCGAATTAAGTAATGAAATTAGTGAACCCTTAACCGGACGAAAATGGGAATATATGCTTTACCCAATTTCATGGCAAGAACTCGCAGATTACATGGGTAGCCATGAAGCAGTTTTGGCACTTGAAAATAGGCTGATTTATGGAATGTACCCGGAAATAATTACAAATCAGGGTGATGAAAGAGAGCTATTACTGCAATTGTCCGGTAGCTATTTATACAAAGATTTGCTTGAGTACAAAGAAATCAGGAAGCCTGACTTAATTATTAAATTGCTTCAGGCATTGGCATTTCAGGTATCTTCAGAAGTTTCGTTCAACGAACTTTCCGGGTTGTTGGGAGTAGATAAAAATACGATTTACAATTATATAGATTTGCTTGAAAAGGCATTTATTATTTTTCGTCTTAATCCTCTAAAGCGAAATCTGCGCAACGAAATTAGTAGTAGTCGAAAAATTTATTTTTATGATAATGGCATTCGTAATAGTTTGATAGCAAATTATAATCCTCTTGGTCTTCGTAATGATATTGGGGCTTTGTGGGAAAATTTTTTAATTAGTGAAAGAGTAAAATATTTGAAATACAATAAAATTCCGGCAAATAGTTTTTTTTGGCGAACACATGCCCAACAAGAATTGGACTATGTAGAGGAAAGGGGAGGGAAGTATTATGCTTTCGAGTTTAAATGGAATCCTAAAAAGAAAGTTAAAGCCTCGAAAACTTTTACTGATGCTTACCCTGAACATGAATTTTTAACTATCACTTCCGAAAATTTTGGAAGCTTTATTGGATAGATGGATTTATGCTTTTTAAAAATGATTAGCAGGTAATAAATAATATTTTAATCTGCCATTAAACAATGCCAAAAACCCCATCATACCGTCAAATCTGGATTATTTCCTATCCCATCATTCTTAGCCTGCTGGCACAGAATATTATCGGGGTGGTCGATACTGCTTTCCTGGGCAGGGTAGGGGAGGTGGAGCTTGGGGCTTCAGCTATTGGCGGGCTTTTTTACCACGCTATTTTTATGCTTGGTTTTGGTTTTGGTACCGGTGCCCAGATATTGATGGCCCGCCGCAAAGGTGAAGGCCATCTTACCCAAATCGGGAAGATTTTCGACCATACCATGTATATTTTCGTGGCCTTCAGTGTTGCGATTATCATTTTCACTCTTTGGTTTTCATCGGGCTTTCTTGGACATATTATGAGTTCGGAGGCTGTTTTTCATGCCTCAATCCGCTACCTCGATTATCGGATATGGGGAATTTTGTTTGCCTTTACCAATGTGGCCTTCAGGGCGTATTATGTTGGGATAAGCAAAACCGGGCTGCTGGGATGGAGCGCCGGAATTATGGCGGTGGTAAACATAGTGTTGGATTATGCCATGATCTTTGGCAACTGGGGTTTCCCCGAAATGGGTATCGAAGGCGCTGCACTCGCATCGGTGATTGCCGAAGGAGTTTCGGCGGCATTTTTTATCATCGCCACTTTGGCAAACAAATCCAATAAAAAGTACCATATTTTTAAATTGCCTCCCTTCGATAAAGAGATTATTCGCCGCACCTGGAACATTTCGGTTTTTATAATGCTTCAGAACTTTGTTTCGCTCTCGGCCTGGTTCATGTTTTTTTTGGTAATAGAGCAAACAGGGGAGCGGCCGCTTGCCATTTCAAATATCATCCGAAGCCTGTATTTATTGCTGATGGTTCATATATGGTCGTTTAGCGCATCGGTAAATTCGCTGGTGAGTCAGGTAATTGGCGAGGGCAACAGCGATGCTGTTTTTCCCATCATCGGTAAAGTAAACAGGATGGGTATAATTATTTCGGTGGCGATGATTTCGATTACCCTGTTTATTCCCGAAACTTTACTTCGCTTATACACCAACGATCAAAGCCTGATTGATGAGGCAATACCGGTGTTGTACGTGGTGATGGGGGCGCTGATACCCATGTCGGTTTCCATAAATTGGTTTAGCGGCGTGTCGGGGACAGCCAATACAAAAACCGCGCTCCTCATCGAAACTGCTACCATATTAATTTACCTGGCCTATGTTTTTCTTTTTATTCTCGTTGTTGATGCTTCGCTTCCCGTGGTATGGCTCAGCGAATACGTGTATGTAATCACCCTGGGGCTGTTTTCGTTCCTTTACCTGAAGTATGGAAAATGGCGGGGAAAGGAAATTTAGAGTTTCTCCCTTTCGGGATAATGGAAAAATTTGTTGTAACAAGTCATCCGATGAATACCTTTTTTAGAGTTGACACCTTGCGCAAAGAATTAATCACATCCTTGGAATTAGTTCATCGGATGACTAATGATAAAATAGATTTCTCAGTTGATGCGCTCCATCGAAATGACAGGGCAGTAATGTAGTTTGGGTGAGGGGAACACCCTCACCATACTCCGAATGAAGCCCTGTCATTTCGAGACCCAAGCCCCCGAAAAAGTGGCTTCAAAGTGTGATGACAAATGATTAGATTTCTTCCGGCAAAACTCCCCAACCCTTCGGGGATTGAGAGGTCTGGTTCTTAATGCCTTACAAAAAGTTGTTATTAGTACTGGAAAAACGCGGTGTAGCTACCTGCCCCGACCAATCGGGGAGTTTTGGAAGGAGAAATCTTGTTCCTCTTTTTGTTTTTTAGTCGGACATTAGTGATAATATATAAGAACCATTCACGACATTCTATCGTCCGCCTTTTTGCGGACATAGAATCGTCAATATAAAAAACTAACAGGCTTATGTTTTCAACTTCAAAAGCTTGGCGGACTTGAAAACGTCAGCAGGAATTATTTATATTTGCCCGGTTATTTTCAGCTATGTTTATTAAAACTCACAAAATGAAAAGATTTTACTTATTGATGCTGATGGCAGGATTACTCATTACAACTGCCTGTGAACAAAAACTGGTATCGGATAAAACGCAGGTAAACAACGACAAACTGCTCATCGCCACGCTCTATCATCAGAAATCAGCCGAGCGCGATGCCCTTTGCCTGCAAGCTTACAATGTGGCAAAAAGAAATTTGGATATTATTCTGAAACAAAATCCCGATCCTTCAAAGTTGGCCATTGTACTCGATTTGGACGAAACCGTGTTGGACAACAGCCCTTATGAAGCCAAAAGTATTTTGGATAATCTGTCTTACCCTGTTGGTTGGGATGAGTGGATGCACGATGCCAGCGCCACAGCCCTGCCCGGTGCTGTCGAATTTTTGCATTACACCAAATCGTTGGGCTTGAATATTTTTTATATCACCAACCGCCGCGAAAAATACAGGGAAGCTACCCTGTTGAACCTTCAAAAGCTGGGCATTGCCCCGGTAGCCGAGGCCAATCTTTTGCTGCGTACCGATGAATCGGGCAAAGAGCCTCGCCGGCAAGCGGTGCTGGAAAACTATGAAATCATTATGCTTTTTGGCGACAACCTGGCTGATTTTAGTAAAGTTTTTGATGACGAAAAAACTACCTCCGAACGTGCCGCCCTGGTTGACAGCCTGAAAAATGAATTCGGGAATCGCTTCATTGTTTTCCCCAACACCATGTATGGCGACTGGCTGAATGCCGTGATTGATTATGATTTTAAACTATCGCCGGAAGGGAAAATTAAAAAAGAAAAGGAAGGATTGGTGGGGTTTTAGAATGTAGCGTTTTGGATGAATGAATGAAAAAGAATGTGGAATTTAGAATTACGAATGTAGAATTTAGACTGAAGAGAACTTAGAGAGCGAAGAGAACAAAGCGAAGGAAGCGACCGAAGAGAATTAAGCGAAGGAAGCGACCGGAGAGAAGAAGGGAACGGAGAGAGCTTAGAGAACGAAGAGAACAAAGAGAATATAGAATTACGATAGTACAATGAAATATAAGTTACAATTAACCAATTACCAATAACGATTAATGCCGGGCTTTGCCCGTGCACCCTCGAAAAATTACGAAAATCAGGGATTTTCTATTTTTCGGGACAATTAACAATTAACGAATAACGATTAACCCATTCTCCCCCATGCAACAACTCACCTTCAACACCCGTGAAGATTTCCGCTGCTGGCTCCAACAGCATCATAAAACAGAAGATGGACTGTGGCTGGTTTATTATAAAAAGCACACGAAAATCCAAACCATTTCGTACAATGAAGCTGTGGAGGAAGCGCTTTGTTTTGGGTGGATCGACAGCAAAGTTCAAACTATTGACGAACAGAAGTACAGGCAAATTTTTACGCCCCGCCGACCGCGTAGTGTATGGTCGGTGGTGAATAAAAAAAGGGTAAAGCTTATGATCGAAGCCGGGCTTATGCACCCTGCCGGCTTAAAGGCCATCGAGGAAGGAAAGAAATCAGGGATGTGGCAAAAAGCTTATGGAGCAAGCAAAAAGATAAAAATGCCTGATGAACTAAAAACCGCCTTAATGCAAAATCCCGTTGCATGGGAGAACTTTAACAACTTTGCGCCTTCATATCGCAATACCTACATTAATTGGGTTGCCCTGGCAAAACGTCCCGAAACCGTGAAAAATAGAATTGCGAAAGTGTTTGAATACAGTTTAAAAAACCAAAAGCCTGGAATGGTGTAAGGTTTTAAGGTTTTTTTCTTACCCGATGGGTTTTTATTGGAAAAGAATAATTGATTCCTAAAAAGTTAACACTAAGGCATGGAGGACACAAAGAATCACTAAGATGCATTATTCACGAACCTTGATTTACGTAAATTAAGGAGTTTTAACATTCCAACCTCTATCATTTCCCTTCTCAACCCTCAACCCTCATCTCTCATCTCTAACTACTCATCTCTCCCCTCTCCCTTCTCTACTGTGCCAGCGTAAATCTTAGGCTAATCCCACCATTGGTCGTAGAGTTGCGGTATTGTGATGAAACATAAGGATTGTTGATCACCTTGTCGAAGAAGAGCCGAATATTCAGGCGTTGGTTCACCATGTAGTCGGCGGAGGTGTTGATCGAAATAACCTGCTGGCCTGTGGATATCTGGTTGATGTCTTCGTCAATACGGCGAAGCACAGTTCTGTTTTGGCGAATAGAAAAGTCTGCCCTTACATTCAAATCGCTTTTCACATTCTGGCGGCTTCCGCCACCTCCCATATTCCGGACAATAAACTTCACATCCTTAAATCTATACCCTAAGCCAACAACATATTCGTTGCTGCTAACCTCGGTAAGTTGATTATTAACAAAACTCATGGAGAGGTTACGCGATTTCTTAATCTCGAATTTGGTCATCAGGCTGTTGAGCCAGGTCATGTCGAAAGTAATCAGCGGGCTAAATTGCTCGATGATGCTAACCTGTTGTATCTGATATTTCGGAATAAAATTATCATTGCTCTTATACTGTGAGGCCGGGAAGCCATTAATTTCCAGGTAATCGATCAACGACTGGAACGAACCCACCGAATAGGTGCTTCGGTAGCCATGAGTGATGGTTAAACTGCGTAGGAAGCTTTTGAAAGGTTCTATTTTTGAAAGCCCGTTGTAGGTAATCCGCCAGTTAAGCGCTGGAATTTTGGGCATGGCATTAAGTACATAATTTGATGCTGATTTTCCGCTGTACGCCGAAAGGAACGAATAAAGCAAAACATCCTGTTGCGTTGAGCTGTAACCTGTTGGGAAGTTAGCGCCGGCAATAGTGTCCCAGGTTTCATCACCTGGTATGTAATTGGGGTTTTCGTTTGCAAGACGATAGGCAATTTCTCTCCTGTTTTCTTTGAGGTTGATAAAGTTTTGGTTTTGGTTTTTATCATCATCCTTAACCCATGCTGTCCGCCATCCAAAAAATGAGATACTGAAGCTGCCCTGTTCAACTGGCGAAAATGAATTAAACTTGCCATCGGCATCTGCTTTAAAATATTCCTGGTGGCTCAGGCTAAAGGTCCTGTCGGCGGTAAGTTCTATTTTAAAATCCTGGAAAGGCTCTATGGTTCCCCTGAAATTGATCTGCTCGTTGAATTTTGTAACATAAGCAGTATTGAGCAATGTGTCGCTTGTTAGCCATCCATTTTTAATTGCATCCGTTCTTATATCGCGCTGGTCGCCAAAAACAAATCCAAGGCCGGGAGCGTCCTGTGCCCAGTTGTTCCCGATTAAACCTGGTTCGGGTATAAAACCCGGTATGTAGGTTCCGTTGCCCTGGGTATAAGACAATGAAGCCCGCTTGACACTCATGAGCAATTTAAGGAAACCGTTACCCACAATTTTAAAATAGTCCTTCTTTACTTTGGCAGTGTCCTGCTCCGGCTCCACGGGTTTTCGGGTAGGTGGCCTTGGTGCTGTGCCTCTTCCGCGGCTGTTGCCACTGCCTTTGTTTACTTTTTCGAGGAAGGGTAATTTATTGTATAAACGGTCTAAAGTAAGGTTTCCGTTAAGCTGGATGGTGTTTGAATTTTCAATCTGGTTACCCAAACGCTCCTGCAACGAAATTGGAGAAGCCTGCCACTTGTAATTGGTTTGATACCTCGCGGTGGCGCTCACCCAGTCTAAGAGTGGTAATTTATTGATGGGGATGGTGTAGTTAATCCCCAGGTTGTGGGTGTAGGTATTCTTTGTGCCAAGATCAAGAACTTGTTCACGGATGCGTTCTCGTTTGATGTCGTAGTCAGGTTCGTCGGGTTCAAGCGATCCGGGTAATTCATCGATGTAGGCCAAAACATTGGCTTTATAATCCAGTCGCAACGAAGAGGCCAAATCCCATCGTAAATCGTAATTGCGCGACCAGTCCCACTTTTTAAGGTAGGTAGGTTCGATAAATACTTCGTATTGGCTTTTGTTCCTGAGTAAACGTTTATTGTACTCCCTGGTCATGTCGGTTCTAAAGGAGAACAACTTTGGCAGCAGGTAAAAGTTGAAATCGCCTATTAAGGAAAGGGCTTTAGCTCTGAATAATTTTGATTTACTAAATGGCTTAATGTTTTTAGGGTTGTTATTAAAATTATAGCCAAACCCTCCCTGGTATTTTTGTTGCTGATCGTACTCGATATCCACATTTCTTGCATACATCTCCGAATAAGCAAATGTGAAATCCAGGTTTTCAACGTCATAAAAATGGCTTTTCGATGATGCACCCACCCTGTCTTTTCTAACATTAACAAAGTTGATATTTTTTCGCATTATAAAGTCTTCGTTCAATTTTTTGACGGAGTCTCTAGCTGCAGGATTGGTGTATGTGGCAAGGTCATCTTTGAGGATAATGTCTGGGTCGAGTTGATTGTATTTTGGTGTGAGCCTCGACTCGGAATAATCGAAGTGCATTGGCAGTCTGATGCCCCATTTTTCGGGGAAGAATTTCCCAAATTCAAGGTTTGTAGAGAAATCAAAGTTTTTAATAAACTCCTGCGAACGTTCGGTTGTTTTCTTTTCGATGCTTCCATAACCGGGTGTGCTGTATAAACCCGAAAGGGAAACATTACCCAAATCAGCGAGGTCGGTTTTGATTCTTGCCGTTGCGGCCATACCACCCTGATTATTGAAATCGGTCAACCTCAACTCATTTACCCATATTTCAGCACATTTACTCAAACCGTCATCGTTGCTCGTGGCGCTGGTTTTTTTAGGGTTTCTCACCCCAATCATAATGGCTCTTACTTCGCTAATGCTTGGGCTTCCCAATACCGTTACTTTGTTAGGGCCATCATAGGCATAGTAGGGCATGGTATAGGTAATGCCTGATCCCCCATCGCGCATTTCCTTATTTCGCTGCAATTTAAAACCTACCAGTCGTTCAAGGTCAATATCAAAGCGGTTGTCTTCGGGCCAAATCGCCTCGGGGTCGGAGGATGAGGTCCCCCAGGGTGTGAAGGTAAGTGGTATTTCGTATTCGTAATAATTTTCGGTAAGGTCGGAGCCAATCCGAATAAAAACTGTCATATCGCCATATTCCAACTCCTGATTATCCAATAACTTTTCCGCATGAACAAACATTTCAAGATTGCCATATTGCCTAAGGTCAAAGTCGGTGGTTTTATATGACCCACGCGCATCGCCATCCACGAGGTTGCATACACGCAGTACCATCGATTGCTCATTGATTTTTTGCAGGTTGGTTGTCCCGATATTAATTTCGCGCTCTATACCCGGGGGTATCACGTAGGGAATCGGTGTCCGGTATTGATTTTCTTCGAAGTTTACCGAAAGAATGTCAAAAGAAGTCTCGCTCTGAATATCGTTGGGGATGTACTCGCCCGGTGATAAAAGGTCGTATCGATATCTTCGCCATTCGCCCCTTACAAGCTCAAGGGTGGCAAAGCGCAAAACTGTAGGCTCCTGAAAACCTTTCATAAACATCCTCATAAACCGGATGGATTGAAAATCCTGAATACCACCAACAATTTTGGATGGATCCCGAACCGGGATTTTAAACTGATACCATGTTACTTCACCTGACTCCCCATTTGGTAAGGGTATGGCAGAGGCAATACGCTCATCAGTAATAAAATTTTGCCCTACCTGCATGGTATTAGGGTCTAAGGCAACGCGGTACTGGAAATATCTTTCTGTTTCACTTAAGGTATTGTCGCGGTTAATATCCTCTACATCAGGCATTGATGTTGCTGTTGTTGGGTATGCTTCCGGGTTTTGGGCATCGGTAGGGGAGTTGCCCTCGGTGCCATTAAATTTTTTGTAACGTTCCAATACACTCGAATACAAGGGGTCGTTGTCGTAGTCGGAGCCCCTGAAATAGTGGTAATTATCGTTTGACGGGTCGGCGAGCGCGTTTAAATAGGCCTGTGAATTCCCCCCGTAGAGTTGCTCCAGCTTTTGAAGGTAGTCCTCGTTGTAAAATGTTAATTCGTCATCATCGCTTAAACCATCAAAACCAACATCCTGGAATTGTCTTGAACCGGCCTCACCGCTAAAGTTATCAACAAGCGCCTGTAGGGTTGGAACGCGCCCCCAGATTGTTGTATCAACATTTTCGGCTACCTCGGTGGTGGGCAATCCATTCTCAAAAGATTTTCTGGAATCGCGCAGGATGTCCTCGGAAATATCTCCAAGATTAAAATAAAGTTCACCACCGGTAAGCTGTCCGTTGGCAAAAGGATCCATCATCCAAAATTCGATGTATTCAACATTGGTAGTTTCGAAGTCGGTCGATTCAATTTTTCGCATTATTCCACCCCAGCGTGTTTCAGGATCGTGTAGCAATCCATCTTCCTGCATGCCTGCCGAAATGCCCGAAATTCCTTCAGCATCAAAATTATATGGACCCCGCTCCGATGGGTAAAATGCCAGGTTTAGGGTCGGAATATTTGTTTTGAACCCGTTGGGCTGATCCCTGCCCGGGAAAACTTCCTTCTCCAAAACCTGCCTTACAAGATTATCAGAAAGCTCGTTTAAATCCACATTTGATGGCCGCAGGTTTCCGTTTTGATCGTAAAACAGCGGGTCAACAATATACCAGGCTAATTTAGCACGGTTGTTTCCGTAGGTACGTTCCGAACCGCTTGCTGCTTCCGGGAACATGCCTGCATCGGTTTGTTTTTGGGGAGTACTGGCCAATTGCCAGAATGCCATATTTTTTAGATCAATGGTTGACTTGCTGCCTTCAAAGTCGTCGATATAGGAAGTTCCTGATTGGCCAATAACTTTGGGGTGTCCCGGAATAAAATGGGCAAACTCTCCATCGATGGTAACTTTCGATTCCTTTTTGGTTTTGATAAATGGCAAAGCATCTACCATTTTAGTAATAAACCTCGACTGTGTCTGGTAGGCAAAATCCATCCCCCAAATCGTGTTTGATATGGGGTCGTCGCCGTAATTTACTTTTTGTGTTAATGGCCTTTCGGTGAGGTTTAGGATGGTACCACCAATATTAAAATCTTCGCTGATGCGGTAATCAATATGTGTACCCATCAGCCTTTTGGTTTGGATGTTGAAAAACGACTGGCTTTCGAGCGAGATATTAATAGGTGTACCTGAATTTAAAACACCTTCGTTGATAATGTTTACACGGCCCAAAGTATAGTCAACGGTATAATCCACATTTTCAAGCAGCGGAACACCGCCTGCGGTAACGTTTACCGAACCCTGCGGAACATTAAGCGCATTCAATGATATTTCAGAACCTGACGAAGATTTGTAAAAACCATCCAGGACAAATTTATTTTTTTCGGGGTACTGCTGTGCCCCGTTTTTGGTCAGGGTGTAGAGGGAGTCATAAGCATACCTGTCGGCAATTTCATTGTTGCCAATCTTCGATCGTAAATAACTACCAAAAGGCTGGAGGCAGGTAAAATACACCCGTCCGTTCGAGCCCTGGATTGTACCTCCCTGGGTAGAAGCTCCATCGATAAAGTCAAATATTCCATCGCTTGGCGGATTGAGTTGTGGGTCGAGATTATCAAAATTCAACACCCTGATCAATGGAATACCGGTGGCCAGTCCTGCATCGGAAAGGTAGCTTGTAGGCACCCCGTTATCGTTACCCGAATATAATATGTTAAGAATAAAATCTTCTTTTTGTACCTGGTAAGCGCCAATTGCATACACGTTTTTCATCATCAAATCCCACAGTGGAACTTTGGTGTTGAGGGTGGTACTTTTCAGTAATTTTACTACCAGGTTCTTCGGGGTATTAATTCCTTCGTCCGAAAATTCACCAACCTGGAAAACCGTTGTGTCGCCAATTACATTGTATTGATAAGCAACGGCGAGCATTTGATCGGAATTTAGGGTTGTATTTAACGAAATAAAACCAATCTTGCTATTGAACGAAAATTCATTCTGGTTGAGTTTACGGGCATTTTCAACTTTTACAAAATCGATACCCGCATCAAACACGAAAGGGGGTCCTTCCAAAAGATTTGATACCGTGTTGATATCGCGAACCCGTGTTTCGTATTGCAGCAATTGATCCATCAGGCTGTTCGACCTGTACATATCAGGGAATGAGCTGGTGCCGGGAGTGATAGTATTATTGTAAGGGTTTCGCTCGCCCAAATCCTGGAAAGCAACAATATTTCTGTTTTGGGTAACGGCAGCGCCAATATTGGTAACCCAAACTTCAATTTTTGTAATGTTCACGTTCGAGCGGATAATCGGCAGTTCAACCAGGGCACTATCGTAATTATTTACAAAATACTGGTTCAAAAGGAAATGTTTGTTTTCTTCGTATTGATCGGCATTGAGGGTAAATGAGTTTGTTTGTCCGCCGCCCTGAACGGTAATATTCGAGGTTTCACTTTTCTGTTCCGAGTAAACTGCAGTTACCGTGGCACGGCCAAATTTTAATTGGGTTTTAATACCAAAAAGTGCCTGGCTTCCCGTAATCAAGGTGCTGTTTAGGGGTAGGGTAACATTTCCGGCTTCTATCAGTTGGATGATTTCATCCTCTTTACCCTCGTATTTAAGGTTGAGTTTATTTTCAAATTCAAAGGTGGCTTCGGTGTTGTAGTTGGTTTGAAATTCGATTTTGTCGCCAATCTTTGCCAGCACACTCATTTGAATATTCTGCTGAAAATCGAAATTTGTTACATTTCGCTGCCTGACGTTTAGGGTAGGATCATCGCGGCGGTTCGACAAAACGCCAAATGTTAACTCTGCCGAACCCTGCGGCCTGATGTCGATGGTGTTGGAACCGAATATTCTCTCGAAGGCTTCGCCGCCAATATAAATCTGGGGAATAATACCATCGCCGGTGGCGTTGGCTCCGGCAGCACCCGATCGCTCTCTCCAATAATTGTTTATCGAACGATCCATGTCATATTCCATGTATTCGTCAAGCGACATTTTATAGGGCGTTTTGTAGTTAAGGCTGCCAACTTTCTTTTTTAGGATGTATTCGTTAGTTTCGGGATCGTACTCAACTTCCGATTGAATATTGGCAGGGTCTTTTAAATAAAGGGGTGATTGTGGGTTAGTCTGGGAGGCATCCCCGGTGTTGTCCCTAAAAGGATAAATCAACTGAATGGTATCGCCTGTAGCTGTGGAATCGGGCGGCGCATACAAAATCCATCCGGTTTTTTTGTTGCCCGGTGGGTTAGCATAGCCGCCATAAAATAAATTAATAATGAAGAGGACAGATAGTATGTATGTAATTCTTTTTCTCAAAAATTCTGTCTTAAATTAGTTCACAATATTTTTAATGCATGCTTTATCAACTCTTCAACTGAAAGATCAGGATTTTGCATAAGTAGCTTATCCAAAGCCTTTACAGCCGCTACTTTCCCAAAGCCGAGCGTAGATAGTCCAATTAACGCCTCATCTTTACGGGTATTGTGTGCTGTTCCCAAAAATTCAGGAGCAATATTTTCCTTGCCAATTTTGTCCTGTAAGTCAACAATTATGCGCTGTGCAGTTTTGTTTCCAATGCCTTTTACCGAACTTAATACAGATAATTCGCCCTGTTGGATAGCCCATAAAATTTTATCGGATGCCAACGACGATAGCATGAGCATGGCTGTGCTGTTTCCCACACCCGAAACCGAAATGAGCAACCTGAATAGTTTCCGTTCAGTTTCCTGGAAAAAACCGTAAAGTACAAATCCCGTGGGGGTTGTAGCTTCAATTTTGAAAGCAAGGTGTGTAAACAACCGGGTTTCATCCTTGTCTTTTATTGCAGAGAAAGTTTGAAGTGAAATGTTAATCAAATAACCTATCCCACCGCCTTCAAGCACAACATAAGCAGGGTTTTTTTCGACAAGCTTACCTTTAAGATATTCAAGCATAATATTTTTCTATTTTACCAATGGCGGGCAAAAGTAGTATTTTGATTTTTTGATGATTGAAAAATGATTTTGATACGCTAATTTTAAATGATGATAAATAATTAATTTTTTATTTTTCGTCAGAAAAATCCTTAGCACCCTTAGTGCCCTCTGCGGTTATAAAAGCCAACCACAAAGTCCGTAGAGGAAAAGGAAATATGAGCATTTCTTTTTTAATAGAACTGCTATACAAATTTTAATCTTTTTTACTCGCTGCCGCTAAGTTTGCAGTATTGCCAAATTTATAAAGATTCTAATTAGGTTTTAAAATTGCGATAATCAAATAGTTCCGAATGAGCCCATATTTTAAACCAACTGTAAAACAGGTAATCAGTTTTACAATCATAACTATTAATTACTTTTGTATTGTTATTGTATTAACACAAAAAATGTAACTGAAATGTTGGATAAATTATTCAGAAAAGACGCTTTATCATACCATGCTGAAGGCCGTCCCGGGAAACTGGAAGTAATTCCCACTAAACCTTACTCCACAAAACGCGATCTTTCGTTAGCCTACTCACCGGGCGTTGCCGATCCTTGTCTCAAGATCGAGGAAAATCCCGATGATGCCTATCTTTACACAGGAAAAGGAAACCTGGTTGCCGTAATTTCAAACGGAACCGCGGTACTTGGACTTGGCGATATTGGTGCTTTGGCCGGGAAGCCTGTTATGGAAGGCAAAGGTTTACTATTTAAGATTTTTGCTGATATTGATGTTTTCGATATCGAGATCGACTTGAAAGATCCACAAAAATTTATCGATACTGTTATCGCCATCTCACCAACTTTTGGTGGTATCAATCTCGAAGATATCAAAGCGCCCGAATGTTTCGAGATAGAACGGAAAATTCAGGAAGCTGTTGATATTCCAATTATGCACGACGACCAGCATGGCACTGCAATTATTACATCGGCCGGTTTGCTCAATGCTTTGAAAATTAATAAAAAGAAAATTGAGGATATTAAAATAGTTGTGAATGGGGCAGGGGCATCAGCCATTTCCTGCACCCGCCTGTACCTGAAATTGGGCGCTAAGCCCGAAAATATTATCATGCTCGACAGCAAAGGAGTGCTGTGCCGTAGTCGTACCGATTTGAACGACATTAAAAAGCAGTTTGTTACCGACCATTCGTGTACTACCCTGGATGAGGCCATCGAAGGAGCGGATATGTTTCTGGGGCTTTCGAAAGGTGGAGTGCTTAAAAAGGAACTGCTGCTGAAAATGGCCAAGAATCCCATTGTATTTGCACTGGCCAATCCAAATCCCGAAATTACTTACGAAGATGCTACTTCCACACGCGAGGATGTAATTATGGCTACTGGTCGATCCGATTACCCCAACCAGATTAATAATGTGTTGGGGTTCCCCTTTATTTTTCGCGGGGCTCTCGATGTTCGGGCTACAAGCATCAACGACGAGATGAAGCTTGCGGCATCTTATGCCCTGGCCGAATTGGCCACCGAGCCTGTGCCCGACCAGGTTAACGTTGCCTATCATGCCACTAATTTTTCTTTTGGCAAAGATTATATTATTCCCAAGCCCTTCGACCCCCGGCTTATTACACGCCTGGCCCCGGCTGTGGCAAAAGCTGCCATCGAAAGTGGCGTGGCCCGAAAACCAATTACTGATTGGGCAGGCTACAAGGAAATATTGGTGAAGAAACTCGGCATTTCAAATCCACTGGTTCGTCAGCTACGATTCCGTGCCATGGCCGAACCCAAAACGGTGGTTTTTTCGGATGCCGAAAATTATCAAATGCTAAAAGCTGCCGAGTTTGTGAGCAATCAAAAACTGGCTACCCCGATTTTGCTGGGCAACGAACAAAAAATTAAAAGGCTCATCAAAGAGCACGATTTGGAGATTAATGGTATCGAGATCATCGACCCCTCATCAGATAAGGAAACCGGACGGCGGGAGCAGTTTGCCAACAGGCTGCATCAAAAGCGGCAACGCGATGGTATAACTTATAAAACTGCATTGGGGAAAATGTATAATAAAAATTATTTTGCCCCAATGTTGGTCGAAAATAGCTTTGCCGATGCTATGGTTTCGGGTCTTACCAATAATTATCCACTGTCGCTGCGGCCGGCTATCGAAGTAATTGGCCGCAAGAAAGGTTCAAGGCTCATATCGGGGATGTACATCATCAACACTAAAGAAGGTCCTGTATTTTTTGCCGATTGTACGGTAAATAAAAACCCAACCGCCGGGGAGCTTGTGGAAATTACTTTACAAACGGCTTATGCTGTTAAACAATTAAACGTTGATCCACGCATTGCGCTGGTAACCTATTCAAACTTTGGCTCCAACAGCGGGCGCATACCCGATTTGGTTAAAGAAGCTGTAACAACGCTGCACCACGATTATCCCGATCTGGTTGTAGATGGCGAAATGCAGGCCAACGTTGCGCTAAACCCCGAACTAATGGAGGATAATTTCCCCTTCTCTAAATTAGTGGGTGCTCCTGCCAATGTATTAATTTTCCCGTATTTAACTGCCGGAAACATTGCCTACAAGCTTATGCACGAGATGGGTAAATTCGAGGTAATTGGCCCCATAATTAACGGGATGAGCAAATCAGTGCATATTTTGCAAATGGGTAGTTCGGTACAGGAAATCATTAATATGGTGATGGTAGCTGTGATTGATGCACAATGCGTTCAAAAACGCGATTGCCAGGAGGGTAAGGAGGAATTCTTTAAGAAGAAATAAAGAGGTGAGAAGGGATGGAGTGTTGGAGTGTTGGAGTGGTGGAGTGTTGGAGTGTTGGAGTGGTGGAGTGGTGGAGTCCCGAAAGCTTTCGGGATGGAGTAATTTATTGGAAAACCTAACAGGTTTACTCTTCTTAGTTTATCCTGATCTTTGAAAAGTTATCTATTGCTCAAAACTGGGAAACCTGTTAGGTTTATCTGCTATCGCGCATCGGAAAAACCTAACAGGTTTACCCCTGGAAACAGCGTAAAACTGCTTAGAAAATATGGATACTGAAATACAAATCAACCTGTTAGGTTTATGTTAGTTTATCGAAGTAAACCTAACAGGTTCAAATTTAAAACAGGGATAGCAAATACCCTGAAGACTTTAAAGAATGCCTCAGGGCAAACCTGTTAGGTTTTTGGTTTTGTTAACCTAACAGGTTTGCCCGTCTTAGTTTGTTCTGATCTTTGAAAACCCATCCATTGCTCAAAACATGGAAACCTGTTAGGTTTTTCTTCTATCACATATCAAACATCTTACATCGGACATCGGATTTCTGAAATAAAAAAGCCTGCCCCCGACAATTCGGAGGATAGTAGGTTTAATTAAAGTAGGTTCTTCAGCGTTTGGCAAAAAGTTGTCATTTCTAAAACAAAAGTCCGGGACATAATATTTCCCGGGCTATTTTTTTACCTTTGATGAAAATTGAAATACTATGATAAAAATGAAACAAGTTATTCTAAAGCGTTTATTGTTCTTTGTTTTTCTGATGTCAATACCTATTTTGCTTTTATCGCAAAGTTCAAAAGGATTGAAATTAGTTCCACAAAGTTATCCTACTATTCAGGCCGGGATTAATGCGGCGGGCATAGGTGATACAGTATTGGTTTCTCCCGGTGTATATAACGAAACTATCAATTTTAATGGCAAGCCCATAATGGTGGCTTCGCAATATTTATACAGCGGTGATTCCACGCACATTATCCAAACCATAATTGATGGAAATAATAGTGGCCCGGTGGTTACTTTTAACGCCATGGAAACCGAAAATTCGCTACTTGTTGGCTTTACTCTCCGCGACGGGCAATCCACTTATGGTGGTGGAATTTACTGTGGCAATGCTGATCCGGTATTATCAAACCTGATTATTAAGAATTGCAGCGCAGATTATGGAGGAGGGATTTACCTTTATGAATCCAATGCCTATATCTGGCGGGTAGCCCTCACCGGCAACCAGGCTACTTACTATGGTGGTGCCATTTCCTGCGATTCTTATGCCTACCCCGGAATTTACACTACCCGAATTGTTAACAATGCAGCCCAATATGGTGGGGGTATTCATTGCTATCTTTCATCTCCATACATAAATGATTTTGAAATTTCGGATAATGATGCCCAGTATGGTGCCGGCATCTATTTATACCAATCATCACCCTATATTTGGGAAGGAAGTATTTCGGAGAATATTGCAGTAAATTATGGAGGTGGTATAATGTGCGACTATTATTCGCAGCCCTTGCTGTCGTATCTGCAAATTAATAACAATGGTTCAGCTTATGGCGCAGGATTGCATTTAAGCTTTTCTGATGTTTCAGCTAATAACCTTTCGGTAGTCGCTAATGCTGCTGATTATGGTGGAGGCGTTTATTGCTATTATTCCTCGCCTGATATCGAAAATTCCATTGTTGCCTTCAATACCGGGCAATATGGGGTTTATGTTTACGAGGGAATTCCCGATATAAGCTATTCTGATTTTTGGGGAAATGAGGAGGGTAACTTTTTTAATACCCCAGATGAATTGGGTGTAAAGGTTCAAAAAAATGTGAATAACGATTCTTGCGATGTAAATTATAATATTCAGATTAATCCAAATTTCATCAATTTGAGCAATCAGAATTTTCACCTCCTATCTTCATCCAAATGCATTGATGCGGGCAATCCCAGTTCACCGGAAGATCCTGATCGCTCGACTGTCGATATCGGAAAATATTTCTATAAACAAACTTTTGTTGCCAATTTTAGTGCTGAAATAACTTATGGACTCCCACCGCTCACAGTGCAGTTTCATGACCAATCAACCGGAAACCCGCAAACTTATGCCTGGGATTTTAATAGTGATGGTGTAATAGACAGCAATGCGAAAAATCCGCAGTGGACTTACAACGAAATGGGTGACTATACTGTAACACTCAGCACGGCCCGAGGATTTTTAAGCGATAAACGTGTAAAGCTGAATTTTATAAAAGTCTATTATGTTTCAAAGCCTTCCATAACAACGATCCAGGATATTTCGGATGATCAGGGTGGCTGGGTGGAAGTGAATTTTTTGCGCAGCATATATGATACCGATACCCTCGCCGACCGCAGTACCGAAAGTTATACCGTTCAGCATAATACCGGGAATGGCTGGGTTTCGGCAAATTCGGGCGCTGCCTATGGCGTTGACGAATACACAATGTTGTGCCACACGCCCTTCGATTCCACGGCCAATGGCATTGGGCTGATCGATTTCAGGGTTATCGCTTCGATGGATGAGGGGAATTTTGCAAGCCTCGTAGCCCAGGGATATTCGGTGGATAATTTATCGCCACAGGTTCCCACGGATTTAATGATCGGGATTACCGGGGAAAAGTATATGCTAAGCTGGCAAGCGGTAAGCGATCCCGACCTGCAATATTATGCAGTTTATATTTCGGATGAAGAAGGGAATTTTGGCTTCGATCCACAATTTGTGACTGCTGAACCCCATATCGAAAATGTTCCCATTGGCGAAAGTGAAGCACACCTTGCCATCAAAGCCTTCGATTTTTCAGGAAACGAAAGTGCTTTGTCGGTAGCTGTTGATGCCCCCATGCTGATGAACGTTACCTTACAGCCCGGCTGGACCAGCCTATCGGGATTTATTGCGCCTGTCGATGCCGAACTGGAAACCATGTTTGCGGGTTTGGAAAATCAACTGGTATTCCTGAATAACATGGAAGGCTATTGGTTTCCCGGAGCAAATCAAAATACCCTTGTGGATTGGAATACCCACTCGGGCTACCAGGTTAAACTTAGCGATGCGGCTTCATTTTCGATTATTGGATATGCTGAAAAAAATAAGACTCTTTCCTTAAAAGCCGGCTGGAACCTTATCCCGGTTTTGAGCGTTTGCCCCGTTCAGGTTGCAGAACTTACAAAGCAGCTTGGCAACAAACTCAAAGTTATAAAAGAAGCAGTGGGTTATAATGTAAACTGGCCCGAGCAGGGTATTGAAGCTTTACAGCAATTATTGCCCGGCAAAGCCTATCTGGTGTATCTGAACGAAGATGCAAGCTTGATTTTTCCTGGGTGTGATTAGGAGGCGAGCTTAGATGGTAGAAGTTAGAAGGGAGAAGAGAGAGGTTATTGGTAAACCTAACAGGTTTATTCGTCTGGGGTTATCCTGATCTTTGAAAAGATATCCGATGCTCAAACCGGAAAACCTGTTAGGTTTTTGGTTTTGTTAACCTAACAGGTTTACCCCCGGAAACAGCGGAAAACTGGTTAGAAAATATGGTTACTGAAATACAAATCAACCTGTTAGGTTTATAATAGTTTATCGAAGTAAACCTAACAGGTTCAAATTCAAAACAGAGATAGCATATACTCTGAAGATTTTAAATAATGCCTAAGGGCAAACCTGTTAGGTTTACCTGCTATCGCGCATCGAAAAAACCTAACAGGTTTACCCCCGGAAACAGCGGAAAACTGGTTAGAAAATATGGTTACTGAAATATAAATCAACCTGTTAGGTTTATAATAGTTTGTCGAAGTAAACCTAACAGGTTCAAATTCAAAACAGAGTTAGCATATACTCTGAAGATTTTAAAAAATACCTCAGGGCAAACCTGTTAGGTTTATCTGCTATCGCACATCGAAAAAACCTAACAGGTTTACCCCCGGAAACAGCGGAAAACTGGTTAGAAAATATGGTTACTGAAATACAAATCAACCTGTTAGGTTTATAATAGTTTGTCGAAGTAAACCTAACAGGTTCAAATTCAAAACAGAGATAGCA
>Ga0208900_1000730_pt1 | contig 19726 bp, 12 predicted proteins | sample AntAceMetag02UKK_FD_184763 | JGI IMG/M metagenome (GOLD analysis project Ga0208900, IMG submission 184763) | Saline lake microbial communities from Ace Lake, Antarctica - Antarctic Ace Lake Metagenome 02UKK (SPAdes) (version 2) | ecosystem: Environmental > Aquatic > Non-marine Saline and... | reverse complement strand
ATGGGAGGCAAGGAGGCGGTTCAGCATATCCTGAACATTGATCCCCAGGCAAAGGTGATTGTGTCAAGTGGGTTTTCCACTGATCCGGTTATGGCCGACTATAAATCATATGGTTTTTCTGGTGTGGTGGCCAAACCATTTATGGTTCAAGAATTAAGTGCCGTTCTAAATGAGGTGCTCTAACAATTTGGGCGTTGGTGGGTATCCATAATTTTCCCCCATCAAAAAACAAAGTAATTATAGTGCCGGTCATATGAAATGATACTTCTTCATAATATAATTTTTTTGTAAAAAAATCTCCCTATTAGCTTATTTTTTTAAGGAAAATTTTCCATGAAAACCCATGAACTGTGGGACATTCGTTTTTTTAATCAAATTATTGATACCATGGCCGACGGGCTGTTCACCCTGGACAGCCATGGGCTCATCACCTCCTGGAATCGTGCCATGGAGGGCATCACCGGATATAGCGCAAATGAGGCCCTGGGCCAAGGATGCAATTTGCTCCAATGCAACCGCTGTTTTGGCAAGGAATGCCCCTCGGACATGAAAAAATGCGGTGTATTAAAGCATGGCACCTCGGAATCCAAAGAGTGTCATGTAAAACACCGGGACGGATATGATGTTCCTGTTATCAAAAGTGCCCGGGCCATCCGGGATGAAAAAAACACCCTTCTTGGCATTGTGGAAACCCTCACAAATCTTACGGAACTCAACCGCATGAGAAAGAAGGCTGAAGAGGCTGAACGACGTCTGGGAGAAACCCATGCCCTTGGCAACATCATCGGCAAAAGCCGGGGCATGCAGGATGTGTTTTATGCCATCACTGCGGCGGCAGACAGCCGTGCCACCGTACTAATCCAGGGAGACAGCGGAACCGGCAAAGAGCTGGTAGCCGGGGCCATTCATTATAATGGCCCCTTGTCCCAGGGGCCGTTTATCCCGGTCAACTGTGCGGCCCTGTCTGAAACCCTTCTGGAAAGTGAACTGTTTGGCCATGTCAAAGGCGCCTTTACCGGCGCCCATCGGGATCGAAAGGGTCGCTTTGAGGAGGCCCATGGGGGCACCATTTTTTTGGACGAAATCGGGGAATTATCCCCGTACATGCAGGTCAAACTGCTCCGGGTACTCCAGGAGAGGGAAATCCAGCGGGTGGGGGACTCCCGAAAGATAAAAATCGACATCCGGGTGTTGGCGGCCACCCATAAGGATATCTACCGTCTCACCCTGGATGGTCAATTCAGAGAAGATCTTTATTACCGTCTCAAGGTGTTTCCCATCCATATCCCCCCCCTTAAATCCCGACGGGAGGATATCCCCCTTTTGGTGAGAAGGTTCATAGATAAAAACAACGAACGGGAATCCATGAGAATAAAGGATATAAGTCGCAATGCCATGGAAAAACTCATGGAATATCCCTGGCCCGGAAATGTCCGTGAACTTGAAAATGCCATTGAACACGCCTTTGTTCTATGCACATCCCAACAGATTAAAACCCGGGATCTTCCCCTTGAAATTAGAGAAAAAAGGGAGTGCCTTGAGATCCCCTCACCCCGGGCTGTATCCCCGATGCCAGCCACTGGGGAAAGGTCGCAGCCCAAGTTAAGCCGGGAGGGTCTTGTAACTCTTCTCCATGAATGTGACTGGAACAAGGCCGAAGTGGGACGGCGCATCGGTAAAAGCCGAACCTCTGTATGGAAATATATGAAAAAATGGAATATTTCCCTACAGCCAGAAATAGAATAAACCTTTTGGGGGTTTATTTTTAATGCTGGAACCCTGCACATTTCATGGATACTGGGGATATCCCAACCCGTTTCTAAGTACCCACACATATGTTTTTCGGTATCCTACAGAGATATACCATTGATATTTATTGATTGTATTTTGAGGAACATATGACCCTGTTGATTAAGTCGCTTTTTGCAAAATAATCGCCCAATATTTTGATATTGGGTGATTTAATATTCAACATATCGTATCTATAATCCAGAGATCTGTACTAAATCAACAGGCTCATATATGCTCGGGTACTTATTTTCATATGCGGTCTTTACCCTTATTGAAAAAATCCTTCATCAGGCTTTCATGGGTATCTTCTGCTTGAATCTGTTCCAGCAGACGCTGGATCATCCGGGCGTGAATCTTGGCAATCTCAAAGGAGATCTGGGGGTACTCCATGAGCATCTCCTCAAATTCTTGTTTGTGAATCTCCAACACCCGCGTTGGCTCTTTTGCCCTACAGGTGAGAAAACGTTTACTGTCCACCAGAAAGGCACTCATGCCAAAGCTGTCCCCGGCCTTGAACTGACCCACATCCACGTTGTTTCTATATGCGGAAATTGTCCCATCCACACAAATATACATGGTGTCTGCAAACCCCTTTTCACGAAATAAAATTTCTTTGGGGGCAAAGGTCACTTCCTGGGCAATGTCACTGATGGCAGCCAGTTCATTAATGGCCAGATTTTTAAAAATATCCACCTTCTGGATATAAACAATTTTTTCCTGAAAACTTAAGGTTCCTTCCATCATCGCCTCCATTGAAGTGGCATTTTTCAAGCCATCTTCACCTACATCTCCTTGAAACAATTGCCCCTCCCACTGGTTCTTTTTTGTTTTTATTTCATCACCCATCCCATCCCATGGCAGGGTCTTTAATATCCCCCGGGCCAGGCGCACCGTCAGCCAGTTGTTGCTGTGCAACAAAAAGTCAAGGGCTTTATCCGTCTCAAATAAAGCCTCCGGCCCCCCCGGTTGTCTGTATTGATGTTGCAATATACCTTCCGGAGCCGTTCCATCCAAAAAAGGCATAAGACGCTTTACCAGCCGGGGATGCATGGTACTTTCCAGGGCTTCCAGGGCATTGGATCGTCTGCGATGATCTTTAGAAAAAAGACTTCTTAAAATAAGCCGCACCTGTCCAGAATCATCATTGATGGAGGCCACCCGAAGTCCGGTCTGAATATGGGCAGCTCTGATTTCAGAAAGATGACGCACCAACAGATCACAGGAGAGGGTCTTTGGTAATTTGTCCAGGGTTTGGGAAATGGCAAGACAAATGCATGCCTGTCGGATCTCTCCTTCAAAAAAGGCAAACATATCCGGATCTTTTATATCAAGGGCTTTGAGAATTTCAAAAATACCCTCCCGCATTTTTAGGGACGATGGATAAAGGAATTCAAATAACAATTTGCCATTGCAATAGGGACATTCCTTGATTTTTTCAATGGCAAGTTCACGAACCTCATCGGAACGATCCCCCACAAGGGCAAGTATCCGACGACGCAAGACATCGTTATCAGTGATTTGAACCGCTTCCAGGGCAGCCATGCGCACCGCAACCTGGGAATGATTTAAAAACGAGGCCACCCGATCTGTGACATCGGTGGGATCCAGTCTTTTTAAACCACGAATCAGTGCGGGAAGCAGGGACTCATGGCTTTTTAGGGTCAATAGCTGATTCAAAAGGGGAATATACACCGTATCCCCTGATTCTGCCGCAGCAATTATGCCGGCATGGACATGATCCAAGTTGGACGCACGCATCCATTGGCCCATCAACTCCCGGCGGTGTTCAGACATTTCCATGAGCAAACAGGCGGCGGACTGGGCCCGGATTTCCGGGGAAATACAGGTTTTTACGCCTTGATATCGGCACTGTTTTTCCAATGCCTGGTAAAAATTTCGGCAGGCATTTGTGTTACGGGGTTTAACCACCCGAATCATGGCAAGGGTCAGGGGTTCATCCGCCACATTGATCAATTTTTTTAATACCCTGAAAAAACGGTCACCACAATTGCCTGAAATAAGCGGCAACAGCCGAATCACGGTGGAGCTGTCCTGGTATTTCAAACTATTTAAAATATGAGTGTCAAGATTGTCCATGCCAAGATATTTCAGCAACCGGGCATGGAAGAAAGCGTCAATGCCCCTGCTGGATTTAAAATCTTCCAACAACTTATCTTGTATACGCTTGTCCTGGAACAGCTTCTTGATCACATCTGCCTCAGTGGATCTCAAATCCAGAAAATCCGAGGCAAGCAGCCGAATAATCAACGTGGCATATTTGAACTTTAAAAAAATCACCGTGGCAATCCAGGCAAAGACAAAGGGAAGGGCCACCATGGAAAGATAATGGGCCGGTAATACAGTTGTGGTAAATAATATCAGGCAGGAACCGGTGATCAATCCGGCCCGGGCCACCACCCCCCTTAAAAAGGGACGAATCTTTGCTCGATATTCATCCGGGAAAATGCCAATGAGCATATTGTTCACCGGTTGATTAAAGGTGGTACGAATCACATTGGTGGAAAACCTTGCATACATCGCAGAAAAAAGATCAAACCGAAACAAAAAGCCCAGAAACACCAACAAATAATTCACAGGATGGAACAGCAATGCCACAGGAATGCCCCACCTGCCGTAAAATTTGCCGGAAAAAAAGAGTAGCAATATGGAAACGGCGTTCATGGCCCCTCGAAAGGTTCCAAAAAAAACAATCATGGCATTTTCACCGCCAAAACTGTGATCCACCGCCACATTGAACTGATAATTCATGATGGGTAAGACCACATTGGCAAAAAAGGTGAGTCCCACCATCACCATGACAAGGGTGGATTTTTTCATTAATGGGCCCATGCCCACAATGCGTTTTAAAAACGTGGGATCTTTTTTGGTGATGGGCTTTGGCATTTTGGGCACCACCTGCAAAGGAAATTGGTTTCCCAGATACCGGGTCATGAAGGCGGCGGTTATCAATAGGGTTCCATATATCAGCAGCAGGTGATTGATGGCAACGGCCTGTGAAACCCCCACCGTTAAAAGGTTACCCCCCATATCCCCCAGCACACCACCGATGGTAATAAAGGGAAACAATCGTTTGGACTGATGGAAATTAAACAACTCATTGCCAAGATTCCAGAAAAAAACACTGAGCAGGGTCTCAAATTGCACCTTCATCACAAACAACAGGGGATACAAAAATCGGCCTTCCAAAAACATTAGTGCCCACAGAAAAAAAGCGATGATGCCACAGGTCAGCAGCAAAAAATAAAGACGACGATAGGCTGAAAGGTGGGGTTTAACACTGGACAATTTTTCCAAAAGAAACAGCGTGATCATGGGATTAACAATATAAAGAACCGGAAGCCAGGAGACTCCGAATCGCTTTAAAAAGGCGGTTTCAGCAAAATTATTAAAGATCAACCCGGCACAGCGGATCAGAAAAATAAGGATCACCGCTCCAAAAAACAGTCCCATCTCTTCGGGGCGAACCTTTATCCATTTTTTAATGTAATCGGTCATGGTGGATATCAAAAGCCTTATATTTGGAAATTAAAAACAAAATCATCACGTATTACCCATAGCAAATAACGTTCCAAGAACCTAATTTTAACCACACTGTTAGATTCGCCGTTATCACAAGCGTTACCACAACAGTTACCATAACGTTAGCTTTACGTTACCACTAACGATGAGTGATCCATTTTCATCAGAGTTGCGTTTCCATGAAAACAAAAAAATAATTCCCAAAACAGCCCACTGGCAAGTATCCCCCATGGTTCTGTGGTTCACATAGATACTTAAATTTCAAAAAAATCAAGGCAAAAATAAAATGGGCACACCCTTTGCTATGTAAAAGTACAAGACGGCGTCACTTGTGATTGCCGTAAGACACTTCAATTTTTTATTCAGGAGATAAAAGATGAAAAAACTAACACGCTATATCACCATTGCAGTAACAGGTCTTTTTTTCATGGCAGCCGGTGCCGGCGCCATGACCTTTGATGCCGGAGACATGGGAAGTATGGAGATCAGCGGTGCCTTTAAGGCTTCCTTTGGTGCCACCCAGTACCTTGATTTTGTGGATGATTTCAGTAAGGGTGACGATGCCGATTTCGATGGCACACGGGAATTGAGCATAAAAACCCAATGGATTCTCAATAAAAATCTTAAAGGAGTGGTCAGTTTTCAGATCGGTGAAGGTAGAAGTCAAGGTGGTTATTTTGGCTCCGTGGATGCTGGGGTGGGCGGTGAAGAAGATGGAGATATTATCCTGGAACTGGATAACCTCTACATTGATTTCACCACCGATTCGGGAATGAATTTTAAAATTGGTTCCCAGAGCTTTGGTATGGATGAAATCGCCTATGGCAGTCACATCATGTATGAAGTCCCGGCAGGCGTCACCTTCTCTGCCCCCCTCACCGACACCTCAACCCTCCAGGCCGGATGGTTTCGCATGGCGGATTTGATGGATGACTCAGAAGCCAACACCGACGACCAGGCGGATCTTTTGTTTGTCAAGCTGCCCGTTACCATGGATGCCATCAGCTTTACCCCCTGGGCCGCCTATGCCAATATTCAGGAAGATGTAATTGCCAATGCGGACAGTCACTGGACTTATGCTTACTTTGATTACCCTGGATTTCTCACCGGTGCCAACGGTGCCGTTGTTGACCCCACATCAACGGACGATGTGTCTGCCTGGTATCTGGGAATGAGTTTTGGCTATACCATGGATGCTCTTTCCGTTAAGGCCAGTGCCACCTATGGTGATATGGATTGGGAAACCGCAACGGTGGATGCCAGTATTGCCGGTTATTTTGCAGATCTTGTCATCGACTATAAAATGGATGGATTCACCCCTGAATTTTTCACCTTCTACGGTAACGGCCCCGATGCCAATGATGAAGATTTTGACATGATGCCGGTGCTCATCGGCGGTCCCACCTATACCAGTTCTTACTTTGGCGGCAGCCGATTCAACGACAACATGTTTGATTCCTATGATTCCACCTATGCCACCTCCATGTGGGGCGTGGGTTTTAAAGTCAAAGATATTAAAACTGGGAAAAAACTGTCCCATGAATTTCAGATCATGTATGCCGAAGGTACTGCCGAAGATACCATATTTCAATCCCCCAATGACATTCTCATGAACGAAGATGAAAGTCTTGTGGAGGTCAACTTCAATTCAACTTATCAAATCATGGATCACCTGCTCTTTGCAACTGAGCTTGGATACATGACCTTTGACGAGGATTCCGACTACGACGAAGCCGCAGACGGATCAGTGGAAGACTTCTGGAAAATTGCCTGCGCCATTGAATTGAGCTTCTGATATGAATTAACCCATTATCCCCCCTTCAACCGGGGCCGGACAGGGTTGCTATTTGATCTAAGCAATAAAAAACATGTTTTCCTCCTACAAAAGACGTGATTTAATGCCAACGATAAAAATAGTCCCCTTTAATTCCTTCTTTTTTTAAGCAACTTAAGCCCTGTCCGGCCCCAATTTTCACATCCAATCCCTGGGTATCGCTAAAAGCTTGATGACACAAGCCATGCCATATTTGCGTAAACAACGAATGGCGAGGGATCTATCAATTTTTGATTTACCATTTAAAATATGATGTCTGGATTTTTAAAACGGTAAATAAATATGATCTGATTCCTAAGAATCGGATACCAAGGAATACACAACAATCTGCTATAACGCCATTTACACATCATTTAAACAATTGGAATAAACATGAAAAAACTTCTTACAGCAATTTTGTTCAACATATGTGCAGTTATGCTTATTATACCATCATACGCAGATGACAGAGTCTCTCTCTATGGATTATTCTGGGTGCGTGCATTTGAGAACACAGCCTTTGATGGAACCGACAAAAGTTTTATTGACCAGCGATTAAGACTGGGAACCAAAATCAACGTAGCCGACGATGTCTATGTGGAGATGAGAGCCGATTATGGAGAGGGCGTCTGGGGACAGGACTACACAGGCGGATTGGTCACAAGACCTCGGAATCTAATGCAAAACACCATTGATATTGAGCGTGGTTTTGTTAATATTGACAAGGAGATGTGGTCCCTGCGGGTTGGTCAACAGTTTGTGGGACTGGGGGTTTGTGAAGTTTTGGATGCCAATGCTGTGGGTGTTAAACTGAACTTGAAATTACCAGTGGTAACCTCCTTGATTTATTTGAAAGACAGTGAAAACGGTTCACTAAATGACGATGGAGACAATGACGATGTCGATTTCTACGGTATAAATTTCAGTTACAGCGGTGATAATTTTTCCGCAGATTTATATGGTGCCACTGAAACTGACGGAACAGATACAGATAAATCACCGCTTATGATTGGCCTCTATGCCACAGGCTCTCTTGGCAGGGTAAATCTGAGTGGAGAACTCGACTTTGCCACCGGCGACACCGATGACGGTGCCACCGATTATGTGGGAACTCAGCTATACCTCCAGGGGGATGTTAATATTACCGAAGCATTCAGCCTGGGCGCGGAACTGTTTTATGCCATGGGTACCGATGAAGCCGATGAAAAACAACTCACCGGTATCAATGACTGGGGCTCCTTTACCCCTATGGCCTGGAACACACCACCGGCTACCTACATCACGGCATTTTACAACTGGAACAGCCCCTTTGATCCCACCGGTGACAGTGCGGGTGTGCAGGGTGCAGCCCTTTATGGTAAATTCATCGTAATGAATGGTCTTACCCTGGGGGGAAAGGCGGGGTATTTTGAGCCGGAAGAGGATTCCAATACAACAACAGATGATATCACCACCTTCAACGTCTGGGTTGGCTATGAACTTGCCACCAACACGGAACTTTCGCTTACCTACCTTTATTCAGATTATGATGACCCACAATATGTTGAAGAAAAACAGATACTGGTGGCGCAACTTCAGGTCAGTTTTTAAGGAATCATCCTGAAATAGTTGTTTCATTTATGCGGGGACAGATTTAAAAATCTGTCCCCGCTTAAGCCCCAAAAAGTGTAAAATAATTTTGGTGTCCTATGGAAGTATCCCAAAATTTGGCATCCTTCATTTGTCAGTTTACACTTGTTGGAGCAATATCCCCATTTCCCGGTACTAATCCCCAAAAAGTGTAAAGAACTTTTGGGGCTATATAAAGGATGCCCAAAATTTTACTAATTCTTTTGCTACAATTGTGCAAACATCATAGATAAAAATCTAATTGTTATTGACCAGGCCCGAACCCCATTGGACCGATACCGGAAGGTACCGATTGGGATTGGGTACGGACCGATCAATTGAATACCGAGGTGCTTTTTAAAAATTTCATTCCCTTTTTTTAGGAGTGAAAATGATGATCCGAAAATAATATTTTCAAAAAAATTTGCTGTAGTTTTGAGAATATGCTAATTTCAATCATCATCAAAAATTACCATGGAGATCCGGATGAAAACAATAACACTTGCTACAGTAGTACTTATCTTCACTTTTTGTACCCCATCCCATGCCGGTGTGGATCATTCCGAATTCATTGAAACCCAGTGCATCACCGGAGAAGATGTCACCCGGACCTGTCTTGAGTGCCATGAAGAAGCAGCCACAGAATTCATGGACACGGCCCATTGGATGTGGAAGGGAGAAACACCGTTTCTCAAAAATCATGAATCCGACTCCCATCTCGGAAAAATCAACCTGATGAACGATTACTGAGTGGCCATTGAATCAAATTGGTGCAGTTGCACCAAATGCCATGCCGGTTATGGATGGAAGGATGCCTCCTTTGATTTCTCCAATATGGAAAAAATAGATTGCCTCATCTGCCATGATACCACAGGTACCTATTCAAAAAGAGAAAATAGTTGCGGTACTCCCAATGCAGATCTTAACCTGACAGAAATTGCAAAACAGGTGGGCCTGCCTGGCCGGGGTAACTGTGGTGAATGCCATTGGTATGGCGGAGGCGGAGACAATGCCAAACACGGTGATCTGGCCAGTGACCTGTTAGCACCTGATGCAGCCCTTGATATTCACATGGGTAAGCTTGATTTCACCTGCCAGAAATGCCACACCACCCAGGCCCATAAAATTGCCGGTAGCAGCACCACTTCTTCGGTGAGTGAAGGAGGGGTCTCCTGCACTGACTGCCATAACCCCAATCCCCATGACAGTCGCTTTCCCCTTTTAAGAAAACTCAATGAACACGGCATGGCCATGGCCTGCCAAACTTGCCACATTCCCCAATACGCAGTGAACAAATTTACCCTGACGTATCGGGATGGATCACGCATTTCACAAAAGACAGAAATGGTGATGGAAACTCCTGAGAAACGAGAATTTAAAACCCCCATGGGACAAAAAATTCTGGAAAAAAATTTGCGGCCCGCTTATGCCTGGTACAACGGAAAACACTATAGATACATAAAGGGTGATCCGGTTGATCCCAAGGGAATCACACCATTAAACGCCCCGGATGGCAGTATTGACGATCCTTCATCAAAAATAACCCCCTACAAAATTATTGAAACCCGTCAGGCCATTGATGCCCGTTATGGATACCTCATTGTTCCCCATCTGGCTGGCAAGGATGGTCTTGTGGCAACCCAAGACTGGCAAATCACTGCAAAAAAAGGCATGAAAGCCGCAGGGCTCAAGTTCAGCGGCACCATCGCCTTTGCCGACACCAAGATGTACTGGCGCTTGAACCATGGAGTTGTTCCCAAAGAAAAGGCTCTGTCCTGTTTGGACTGCCATGGCCCCGACGGGGTGATGGATTTTAAGGCGCTTGGATATAAAGGTGATCCCATGGCAACCGGATGGCGATTTGCACCTGACAAATAATAACCCTCGGTTCAATAGCCATCATAATATACTGTACTCTAAATACAATTTTGTTTAGATTTTTTATTTGTTGTTTTTCTATATCGATAAATTCAATTTGTTATAACTGCCACGGGCAAACCGTATTCTGGCCTCAGCCTGCCCACAACGAAGCATGGAAGAATTTTAGGGGTGCCTACTTTTTCATGTAAAAAAATGGTCGAACCGATGGTAATAATACGGGATTGATCGCAACATCGTCCACTCTGGGGAAGGGTCAAATTTGACCCACCAATTATGATGGCTGGCCTATGTTATGCCCACCCCCCCAAAAATACACAGGAGGAATTTTTATGAAAAATATATCATTCTCAGATATGGCCATTGTTTCCTGCGGCACCATGCAAATGGAACTGGATGCCCTTAAGAAAGAGGGATTTCTTGACACTGATCATCTGTTTTTTACCCCACCCGGTCTGCACCAGGATGTGGTAAAGCTCGAAGAGCGGCTAATTGCCACCATTGATAAAGCCAGAAAAACGGCAGACAAAATCATTGTGGTCTATGGGGGTAAATTCTGCTACGTCAACGCCGACGAACCCACCCGCACCATGCAGGAAATCATTGAGGCCCAAGGCCCACAGGTGGCCCGGATTAATGCCACCCACTGCATGGATATGTTAGCAGATGCATCGGAGTTGAAACGCATTGCCGAAGAACTTGTTGGCGATGAGCCAGTGTGGTGGATGACACCAGGTTGGGTGAAATTCAAACACCAGGTGTTCAAGGGCTGGGACAAAGCACTTGCCAATGAAAATTTCCCCCGTCACACCGGTGGTGCCATTGTGCTGGATGGCATTGGATTTATGGATCAGTACATGGAGACCGATCCGGAATCATTCCTGGAGTACTGTGACTGGATGGGTATTCCCATGCAGGCATACCCGGTTACACTGGATCGGTTTAAATCGCTTCTCTCCGAGCAAGCGCTCCGTTTAAACTCAACCAAATAATTCCATCCGGAAACAGGCTCATTTTTTTCGACCTGTGCAAGTAGCGCTTTGCTGATCCGATATGAAGCAGTCTTTCCGTGATATTGTTGATTTAACAATACAAATTGAAGGCTAAATTTGATCTATTTGCCTTGCCAACCTTTGCGGGTAATTTAGTACCCGCACAGGTTAATTTTTTTTTTGTATTATTTCGTCAACTGGGACTCTTTCCAGACTTGGGATTGGATGTTGCGTCTGGCCGTTCTTTCGATAAGGTTAAGGAACTTTATCATAATAAACCTACCCACTCTTACATGCAGCCCTTTGGAAACAGCTCTCCTTGGAAACGGTGCTTTCCTTTGAAAAATTGGAAGAATGCCTCAAAGGGCTTTAGGATTCGTGGCGCTTAGAACTTTTTTTGTCCATGAAAAACATGAAAAAGTCAAAGTTCAAGTGCTCATAGACATTATGTAATATATACAACCTAACCTGGACAAGGCAAAACCAACAATAATTTCTGATTTTCTTGCCAAAATAACACGAAAATCAGAGATAATAATCAATTAGACGTCGGTCAAGGGGAGATGTCATGCACCACAAAGGAAATATTTTAAGAAGAGTCATTTTTTGTTTGGTCACCGTTTGTCTGGTGACCCAGTCAAATTTTGCAAACGCCGTTGAAGACAGCATTCATATTGCCATGCCGAATCCTCCGAAATCCATGAACTATTTCGCAGCCACCGACGCATGGTCTCAAAAAATCCTTCGACTTTTTCACATGTCCCTTTATATAAAGGGACCCACAGAGGGTAAGATGCTCCCATGGCTTGCGGAATCCCTGCCGATTCAAGGGGTTACCCCCAACAGTGTAACCATTCAACTTAGAGAAGCACAATGGGACGACGGATCGTCGGTGACGGTTGAAGATTTGATATTTACGATCAAGACTATACAAGAATTCGAGGTACCCGGCCATATGGAAAAATGGCAGGACATTGAGAAAATGGAGGCGCTGGATGAACGAACCCTGCTATTTACCCTGAAAGGACCCAGTCCAAGCTTTTTTAAACGGGCTCTTTTTGCACCCTTTGTACAGAAAAAAAAATGGTCCCAGGCAGTACGGTTGGCCAGAGCTGCCGATAATCCCCTAAAAACCCTTATGGCCTTTGCTCCGCACACCGTATCCAGCAATGGCCCCTTTTTCCTGCAAACCTACACCGATCCTTTTTTTATGGTACTCAAGAAAAATCCCCATTTCTTTGGCCGTGGGCTTCAAATGGACGGCATTTTGGTGGGACCCTACTTGAACACCCTCATTCTGGAATTCAACCCCGATGTTGAAAAAAACCTGAATGAACTCGCAAAAGGTAAAATTGATTTTATCTGGTGGGATCTGCCCCTGGATTTTGTACCCCGAATTTCCCAAATGCCCCAGGTCACGCTCTATGGCACCGATCGAACAGGCTATGACTATCTTACCTTTAATCTGGAACGTCCCCCCTATACGGATCCCGCGTTTCGACGCGCCGTGGCTCTTTTAGTGGATCGGGAACAGATTGTAAGACGGGTTCTAAAGGGTCAGGGCACACCGGTTTATGGTGTCGTTCCGCCCCAAAATACCTTCTGGTCCAATCCCCATGTGCGGGATCCCGGCGTGGGATTAACAACTGAAAATCGGGTTAAAAAAGCCAGAATGATTCTTAACGATGCCGGTTATTCCTGGCTTGAAGGGCATCTTGTCCTGCCAGATGGTGAAAGAATAAAACCCATGGAAATCCTGACCACCCGGGGGTGGAACAGACCTTTTCGGCTGAAAGTATCCCTGACACTGAAAAAGGCCCTGTCACATATCGGCATCCCGGTATCCACCCGGATACAGCCCTTACACCAGACCATTGCACTCCTCAAAAAAGGAGATTTTGATACCTGCATTATGGGATGGACCAACCTTTCCGATGATCCAGATTATCTTAAAACTTTTTTTCACAGTGCGGAGGCCCTCCCTGGCGGAAAAAATTATGCCCGTTTTCGAAACGCCGCCTTTGATGAACTGGCCCAAAAGGCATCTCTGGAAAAGGATTCAGACCAAAGGCAAGCCCTTGTTTTTGACATGCAGGCCCTCATCGCAAGGGAAGCTCCCTGTATTCCCCTTTACACGGGGCCCCGGGTGGAAGCAGCCCGCAACGATCATTTCCAAGGCTGGGTAAAAATGCCCGGGGGCATCGGTAATCTCTGGTCCTTTATTCGCCTTAAGCCAATCAAATCTGATGGGGAAGATAAAAAATGAAAAATTTCTTATTTGTGATACTGCTTTTGATTCTATTTGTTTGTATCCATGTGGGTTCCACCATGGCCCAGACGCTGTCAGATCACCAAACTCATTTAACGGGGCCTTACCCGGACGGCATGGCGGTGACCCAAGACTGCCTCAACTGCCACAGCAAACAGGCAACGGAAGTGCTTCATTCTGCCCATTGGCTCTGGCAGGGATCAACCCCTGACGTTTTGGGAAAAGAACATCGAACAGATCTGGGAAAGCGAACCCTGACCAATAATTTCTGAATGAGCCCCATTTCTAACTGGTGCAGGTGCACCAGCTGCCATGCAGGCTACGGATGGAAGGACAAAAATTTTAATTTCGCAGATCCCACACATATTGATTGCCTGGTCTGTCACGACACCACGGGCACTTACGCCAAAATATCCACGGGCTGCGGCCAGGAAAAACAAGGGCTTGATCTGGTAAAAATTGCACAGCAGGTGGGGCTTCCCACCCGTGCCAATTGCGGATCATGCCATTGGTACGGTGGCGGTGGGGATGCCATCAAGCACGGAGACCTGGACAGCACCCTCAAAAATCCCACCGAGTTACAGGATGTCCACATGGGCGGCCAGGACTTCACCTGTCAGGAATGTCATGTGAGCCTCCAGCACAAAATATCCGGAGCCAGCACCACCTGCTCCGTCAGTGAAGGGCGCGTTTCCTGCACGGATTGTCACGATGAAAATCCCCATGACACGGATCACCCCCTGCTCAAAACCCTGAATGATCATTGCGACACAATTGCATGTCAGACCTGCCATATCCCCACATTTGCCAGGGACAAACCCACCCTCATGTTCTGGGACTGGTCCAAAGCAGGCAAGGAAGTTGGACTGTTACCAAAGGATCCCGACGTCATTGCCACCCACAACAAAAAAAAGGGTGTTCTTATCAAACGCCAGAATGTTCAGCCGATTTACACCTGGTACGACGGCAGGCATACGCGTTACTTGAATGGGGATCTCGCAAACCTTGACGGGGTCACCGACCTGAATCCGCCCGTGGGAAACATTAAAAATCCGGCTGCCAAAATTACCCCTTATAAGCTTTTTTCCGGCATACAACCGGCGGATGCCACATACGGTTACCTCATTGTCCCCAAATTATGGGAGGGGTTCTGGACACACTTTGACTGGAACCGGGCCGCAACAGATGGCATGAAAGAAGCCGGACTCAAATTCAGCGGCAACATTAAGTTCGTCAACACCCTCATGCACTGGCGCATCAATCACGGGGTTGTTCCCAAACAAAAAGCCCTGTCCTGCACGAATTGCCATGGCCCGGACGGCGTCATGAATTTTGAGGCCCTGGGGTACCCGGATGATCCGGCGATTTCAGGTAAACGTTTTCAGGAAAAGAAAACAAGTCTTGATTGATCTCTAACCTTGGCATATGCCATAGACGGATCGTAAATATTCGGGTTGCTAATGTAAATGTTTGCCCAGTGCCTCATATTCGCCTGCTTGGGACTGCGTAGCATACGAATGCTATGTGAGACAGGCCAAAAAAAGTGTGGATGGGGTTCTAACCGAATATTTACGTCGGATCACGGATATATTTAAATAATTTTGATACTTGGGCTATTGCTATGGCCTGCAAATCTGCATTTTTTATTTGCTAAAGTTGCAGGCCTTGCCCAATTTTCGCCGTTCACCTCCTTCTCCATTTACACCTTAAAAACAAATCTGACACCAAAATTCTTTGAATCCTTTGCAAGGGTAGATATCAAGCAAGGTGTCGCCTAAACATGTAAAAAATACTGTGACGTCCGCAACACCTTCTCATGATCAGGTCAGAGGGAACTGTTCGACTCCCCGTCTGCCCACAGAACCGTGTCAGAGGAAGCCTACAGTCGTCGTCTTATAAGTACCCGAGCATATATTCATCAAAATAAAACTTGTAAATATCAAGGATATACCTCTGAGGAATGCCGAAAAACATATGTGTGGGTAGTTATGAGCTTCAATAAATGAGGATCACAAAAATATTTTTAAAAAAAATTGCTGTAGTTTTGAGAATATGCTAAATTCAACTGTCATCGTAAATTACCATAGAACTCCCAATGAAAATAAGGCATCCTTCATATCATCCAAAAAGTACTTTACACTTTTTAAAGGGCGAACACCGGAAAATGGCAGTCACCTTGTAAGGGAGTTCATGGGAAATAATATACCCCAATTAAATGAGCCTTGCCTGATGGTGCCAGGTGTATTCTTTCAGAGTGGGTATTTTTATTATCATGAAGTCCCTAAAAGTGTAAAACACGAATGAAGGATGCCGAAAATAACATTACTTGTTACAATTATTTTTATCCTCTCTTTTTGTCCCCCATCTGGCAGGCAAGGTCGATCTTATGACACCGGATGGTGGTTTACACCTGACAAATAGAAATACACAAAAAGTTGATTTGAACATTCCAGCAAAAACGTGGATGGAGTTTGCATTGTCATTAATTTTTTACAAAGGAGAAAAAAAGTGAAAAAGAGCATTGGAACAAATTACGGTTTAAAGTCGTTAGTTGTTTCGTTACTTATTGTCACCCTCCTCTTGGCTATTGGCCCGCAGACAAGCCGAGCAGAGAGCATAGATGATCTAAAAATAACCATCAAACAGATGGAAGCAAACATGGAGTTGCTTCAGCAAAAAATGAAAGCCGACATGGAATTGCTTCAGCAAAAAATCAACAATCTGGAAAAAAAACAAGTAGCTACTGTTGAAAATGCCTCCAATAGCAACAATAATGGCAGTGCCATGATCCTGCCCAAAGACACAACTTTTAAATTATACGGTTATGCAAAGCTGGATGCTATCTATACAGACAAGGACGGCGGAGGAGGTTCCGCTTATACCCCATCTGCTGTCCCACTTGATTCAGCTGATGTGGCTGACAACTCCTTTATAATGCATGCAAGGCAGACAAGATTTGGTCTTGCCACAAGCACATCAACTGACTATGGCAAATTTAATACCAAAATAGAGACGGATTTCTACGGTGCAGGAGGAAATCAGACTGCCAGCAACTCCTACGGGCTTCGATTACGGCACGCATACGGAGAATTAGGCAACCTGCTGATTGGTCAAAACTGGAGTACCTTTATAGACCTGGCCTCATATGCAGAAACCCTCGATTTTGGTGGCGCAGCAGGGAGTCTTTTTATCAGACAAGCGCAAATCCGCTGGACCCAGCCATTTGGTTTCGGCTCAATGCAATTTGCCCTGGAAAACCCAGAAGCCAGCTATGCCTCACAAGATGCATCTGCACCAACAAGTGGCAGCGGGGAATATTTTCCTGATGTAATCATTCGAGCAAATTTGAATACCGATTTTGGCCATTTTTCTGTAGCAGGAATGGTGAGACAGCTCATTATTGACGATGGTATATACGACGATGATACTTATGGTGGTGCCCTGAGTGTAACCGGATCTATTCCGCTTTTTGACAAAGATAAGTTAGTGATGCAATTCAATTATGGCAATGCACTCGGTCGCTATATGGAGGCTGAATTCGCAGATGCCTTTATTAATCCAGTTACTCATGAAATTGAGACAAATGAGCAGTGGGGTGGTTTGATCAGCTACAAACATTTCTGGCTCGACAATCTCCGTTCTACTCTGCTTTATTCCTATGCAGAACGAGATAATGATCTGGATTATGTATCTGACACCGTGGATAGCAAATATCAATCCATTCATGCAAATCTCATGTGGAGTCCGGTGAGCCGAATCGGCGTAGGTATAGAATACATCTATGCGACTCGAGAAATCGAGAATGGCGACGATGGAGATATTAACCGGTTACAGACCGGTTTTCAGTACAACTTCTAAAGATTAAACGATCCATCCACGTTCTCATCCTCTCTTCTTAGACCCATCTGTTCATTTGTCTAAAAAGAGAGGAACTCTTTTTATCCACCGAAACAAGCATGTAAAAAACAAGGATCATGTCGCGTTTTGGGCTCTTATTTTTAAAGTTAATCATAATATTTTGAAATCATTAAAAATAACGCCTATGTTGAAAAACTGTGGAGTCTTGTGATATTTTAATAAATTCAAACAGTTGAAAGTTTCAAGATTTAAAAGACCCTGAAACACAACATGAGCCAAAAACAATTGTCAACGAAGGTTGAATTTGAACCTGAATTTAACATCCCTTATAAATGTGTAAATATTCAGCAAAAACCATGAATCCGACTCCCATCTCGGGAAAATAAACCTGATGAACGACTACTGAGTGTCCATTGCATCCAATTGGTGCAGTTGCACCAAATGTCATGCGGGTTATGGATGGAAGGATGCCACCTTTGATTTTTCAAATATGGAAAAAATTGATTGTCTCATCTGCCATGATACCACAGGTACCTATTCAAAGAGAAAAAATAGCTGAGGTGCTCCCAATGCAAATCTTAACCTGACAGAAATTGCAAAACAGGTGGGCCTGCCCGACCGGGGTAACTGCGGTGAATGCCACTGGTATGGCGGGGGTGGTGACAATGCCAAACACGGCGATCTGGCCAGTGACCTCTTAGAGCCTGATGCCGCCCTTGATATTCACATGGGTAAGCTTGATTTTACCTGCCAGAAATGCCACACCACCCAGGCCCATAAAATTGCTGGCAGCAGCACCACTTCTTCGGTGAGTGAGGGAAGGGTGTCCTGCACCGACTGCCATGACGAAAATCCCCACGACAGTTCCTTTCCCCTTTTGAGAAAACTCAACGAACACGGCATGGCCATGGCCTGCCAGACCTGACATATTCCCCACTATGCGGTGAACAAATTTACCCTGACATACCGGGATGGGTCCCGCATTTCACAAAAGACAGAAATGGTGATGGAAACCCCTGAAAAACGAGAATTTAAAACCCTCATGGGACAAAAAATTTTGGAAAAAAATCTGCGGCCCGCCTATGCCTGGTACAACGGAAAACACTACAGATACATGAAAGGCGATCCGGTTGCCCCCAAGGGGATCAGTGCATTAAACGCGCCCGATGGCAGTATTGATGATCCTTCGGCAAAAATAACCCCCTACAAAATCATTGAAACCCGTCAGGCCATTGATGCCCTTTATAGATACCTCATTGTTCCCCATCTGGCTGGCAAGGATGGTCTTTTCGCAACCCATGACTGCCAAGCCGCTGCAAAAAAAGGCATGAAGGCCGCAGGGCTAAAGTTCAGCGGTACCATCGCCTTTGTCGACACCACAATGTACTGGCGCTTAAACCATGGCGTGGTTCCCAAAGAAAAGGCACTGTCCTGTCTGGATTGCCACGGTCCCAATGGGGTGATGGATTTCAAGGCCCTTGGGTATAAAGGGGATCCCATGGCAACCGGATGGCGATTTGCACCTGACAAATAAGAATACGGGATTGGTCACAACATCGCCCACTCTGGGGAGGGGTCAGGCTTGACCCACCAATTATGATGACTGGCCGATGTTATGACCACCCCAAAAATACACAGGAGTAATCTTTATGAAAGATATATGGTTCTAAATTCATTAAGTAATGTTCATTGTATTAAATATTTTTGTTAAAAAACATTCAAATACAACAAATGCCTTGATTTTTCATAATAAGTTCTGATTTGCTCATCAGTTTGTTGTATTTTTCTTCACCAACAAAACCAAGATAATTGCCCATAAAACCTTTGACAGTATAGAATTTATTGTTAAACTTCACTACATCTCCCATTCCAAATGGTTTTTGACTTCTTTTTGGTCTTGTTGCTGGCTTTACAATTATTTGATTGAGAATTTGTTCACCTTCTTTTTCAACCAAATCTTTTAAGCTATCAAAAGTT
>Ga0208900_1000727_pt1 | contig 19744 bp, 12 predicted proteins | sample AntAceMetag02UKK_FD_184763 | JGI IMG/M metagenome (GOLD analysis project Ga0208900, IMG submission 184763) | Saline lake microbial communities from Ace Lake, Antarctica - Antarctic Ace Lake Metagenome 02UKK (SPAdes) (version 2) | ecosystem: Environmental > Aquatic > Non-marine Saline and... | reverse complement strand
TTATGTGTATTTCTTCTCCTACCAAAGCGGTATTTACCGCTCCGAAAACAGTGGTGATTCTTTTACCCAACGATCAACCGAACCCAACCAGGGCAGCCAGGGATGGTACGATTTGGCCTTTGCCGTGTCGCACGAAAATGCCGAGGAAGTTCACCTGGGCGAAATCAATACCTGGCGTTCGCTGAATGGCGGGCAAAGCTGGACAAAAACCACCGACTGGCAGTGGGGAAATTCACTGGGTTACACCCATTGCGACATTCACGAAATGGTATTTTATGGAGGAACTTTGTACGTGGGCAGCGATGGCCTGGTGAGCAAATCAATCGACAATGGAAATAACTGGATAAACTTTACCGAGGGCATTTCCATCAGGCAATTTTACAGGATAGCCGGATCCAAAACCAATTCGTATAAGTTGATGGGTGGATCGCAGGATAATGGTACCAGCGTTTACACCAACGACCACTGGCACGAGTGGTTGGGTGCTGACGGTATGGAATGTGCCATCGACCACACAAATGAAAATATTGTTTACGGCACTTCGCAAAATGGCCAATTCTATAAGTCAAATAATGGTGGCAATGGCGGAAGTGTTGGCATTTCTCAGCCCGGTGGCGGTGCCTGGGTTACACCCTTTGTAATGGATCCCATCAATCCGCAAACCTTGTACGTGGGCACAACCAACGTGCGCAAAACCACCAATGGTATGAACAGTTGGACAACCATTTCGAACCTGGGAAGTGGCAACATCCGCAATATGTATATTTCCGAATCCAACCCTGATTTTTTATATGTTTCGAAAGAAAATACCATTTACCGCACCATGGACGGCGGTAGCAACTGGGACAACATTTCCAGCGGCCTGCCCAACATTTTTATTTCATACATTGCCGTACACCCGCTCTATCCCGAAACCCTGGCCGTTAGCCTTTCCAGTTTTAGTAGCGGGAACAAAGTTTTTATCTCCTACGATGCCGGCGAAAGCTGGGAGAACTTCTCGGATAACCTGCCTAACCTTCCGGCAAACTGTGTGATTTTCCACAAAGATGAAAACATGGGCATGTATGTAGGCATGGACGTTGGCGTATATTACCGCGACAATTCGATGGATGAGTGGGAAGCGTTTTTTGAAGGCATGCCCAATGTAATAGTCAACGAATTGGAAATCCATTACGAATCCGGAAAAATCAGGGCAGGGACTTATGGCCGCGGCCTTTGGGAGTCGGATATTCACCCGGTGGTTCCCATGGATATTGTTACTTCATTTACGGTTCATGCCGGTGATGATGACATCATCGAATTTGGTGAAACCGTTAGCCTCGACATCCAGCTTAGGAACACCATGGATGTGGCTGCCGAAAATATTGTGATGAGTATTTCTTTCCCATCCGAATACCTTACCATGCTTGATACCACCGAGGTTTTTGGAAGCATCCCTGCCGGCGACAGTCTCCTCATCAGCAACGCATTCTCCTTTGAAGTTTCTTCGGCAGTGCCCGATAATTATTCCATCAATTTAACAACAAGCGTGGCTTCGGATATTGATCTTTGGGATGGACAAATAAAGCTAAAAGCTTATGCGCCAATCGTTGCCCCGGGAAATATTGTAATTAATGATGGCGGCAATGGAAGCCTTGATCCGGGCGAAACAGCGCAAGTGGTAATCACAATCAATAATGATGGTGGTGCTGCTGCCGAAAATATTAACCTCGACATCTCAAGTATCGACCCTTTTATAAACATCTCCAATACATCTTCAAGTATTAATGTTTTAAATCCGGGTGAAGGTTCGGATATTAATTTTGACATTAGTGTAAACGAAAATGCCCCGGTGGGTCATGTTATAAATTTTGCACTTGATCTTTCTGCCAATGGCGGATACATGAATCCAACGACCTTTGGGCTCACGGTAGGAATTATATTTGAAGATTTTGAAACAGGTGATTTTTCAAATTATCCCTGGGCTTTCGATGGAGATGCGAACTGGATAATTGATGATGATGCCGTGTATGAAGGAAGTTACAGTGCCCGATCAGGATCGATTACCGACTTGGAGGAAAGTGTATTACTGCTTGAAATGGATGTGCTTTCGGAGGGCGAAATCAGCTTTTACAAAAAGGTGAGTTGCGAAAACGATCCCGGCGGAACCGGCTACGACTACCTCGCCTTTTATATCGATGATGCCGAGCAAGGCCGCTGGGACAGCGAAATAAACTGGAGCCAGGAAAGCTATACCGTTGGTGCAGGCACACATACTTTTAAATGGCTTTATTATAAAGATCCCGCCGTAAGTAGTGGCGATGATTGTGCGTGGATAGATTACATTGTGCTGCCACCGGTCGATAACGGTTTGCCCCAATTTTTTGTGGTTCAGGATGCCTTTGAGCATACCATGGCTCCGGAACAAACTTTGACAGACACTTTGACAATTGCCAATATTGGCGGTGGAAACCTGGAGTACTCTATCGAAATATTGGAGGAAAGTAAGGATGTAAGCTGGTTATCGGCAAACCCAACGAGTGGCAGCTTAACGGGTGGCGAACAGGCAGAAATCGAGTTGCTCTTTAACACCGAAAATTTGGAAGAAGGCACTTATATCTGTTCGATTTTGATATTGGATAATCTGGGTGGAGAAACCGAAATTCCTGTTACGCTCATCGTTGACCCAAGTGTGGGGATTTCAGAAGTGGCAGGCCTTAATAATCCGGTTTCTATATTTCCAAATCCATTTACACACGAAACCACCATCCATTTTAATGTGGCAGTAAAAGCCGATGTAAGTTTGGATATCTTTAATTCGAATGGAGAGAAAATAAAAACGCTGTTAGACAAGGAACAAAAAGTTGCAGGAAAATATAACATTCGTTGGGATGGCACAGACCATAACGGGGCTTTGGTTCCCGGCGGAATATATTTTTACAAACTAAGCACCGACAAAGAATATTCAGGAAGATTGGTGCTGACGAGATAGTGTTTAGCATTTCCGAAAGCATCGAAAGTTGAAATGTTTGCATTTTCTAAAAGGCCACCGATGGTTAATTTTCCTTATGTTGGGTTTGCTTTCCCGAACTCTGTCAGGGTTTTAAACCCTGACAGAGTTTCTGCCATAGGAATACCTTTGGGAAAACTCTGGCAGGGTAATTTGCCCAACGTTTCCATATCCGCTTTCAGCGAAATATAACCTTATGCCTTGGACGATGGAAAGTTTCGATCTGGCTAGTCCCTGACTTTCCAGCGTCCATAGGACTTGGAAACGTCAAAAAAAACCAAGGAAAACTTTTCAGAACAATTCAAAACCACCTTCTCAAAAATACTACCTTCTTCACTTTCTATCCTGATAAAACAAAGGTTTGTGGCCTGGATGAGAATAATAATATCCTTCATGCTTATTTTCTTATCTTTTTTTTTAATTTTACCATATCAAAAAATTAAAACTAAAAAAAATGAAAAAAGCATTTATTTTTATTGCAACCATCGCCATCGCAGCAGCTTTAAGCCAAACACTCCGGGCACAACAATACACCCTCACGGATAATGACGTGCTTGTTGAAAATGGAATCATACAATCGTGTTCGTATAATTTTGCCATTAAAGACATTATTATTCCCGAAACATTAGACGGGCAAACCGTAACCGGAATTGCCGAAAAGGATATGAGTACATGGGGTGCGCATGGTGTTTTTGAGGACAAAAACATTTCCTCGGTACAATTCCCGTCAACACTCCTAAGCATTGGTAGTATGGCCTTTTATAGTAATTTTGAACTAACTCATGTTAACTTTCAGGCATGTACAAGCCTTAGAAGTATTGGGAATTACGCTTTTACATGGTCGCTTATGGACACCGTTGACCTGACACATTGCACCTCGCTTCGGAGCATCGACAAATATGCTTTCCGCAACAGTTACCTCGAAGGTATTTATTTGCCTGTTTGTACCGCTTATGAAAACTATGGGTGGAAAGATGGAGAAAGCAATAACTACATGGGCGGCGATTTGGTAAGCAATCACCATACATTTTATTTTGTTGACTATCCTTACACTTTAGAACCCGGGGATTTGGTGGTGGAAAACGGCATCATAATGAGTTGTAGTTTTGATTTTTCGTACAAAAATATAGCGATCCCACAAAGCATCAATGGGCAAACTATTACTGGAATTATCGACAAAACCGATTCTACAAATGGCGTTTTTGAGAAAAAAGGCATTTTAGCACTTCACCTACCCGAAACAATGGAAACAATTGGAAACGGGGCTTTCGCTTCGAATTTCCTCACTACTTTATACTTGAGCATTTGTACTCAATTAAAAAGCATAGGGGTAAGTGCTTTTAACGCAAATGATATTTTCAGCCTGGATATAAGCGGGTGTTCCACCTTAACGAACATTGGCAATAATGCCTTTCGGGAAAACAATATCAACATGCTTAACCTAAATGATTGTTTAGCTTTAACATGCATCGACCAAAACGCATTTTATAATAACAATATCGACACCTTGGATTTGAGTACCTGTTCTTCGTTAGTTCAAATAAACCATTATGCCTTTTATAGCAATGGAATGAATAGTATAAATTTAAACGGGTGTGCAGCACTTGCAACAATTGGCCATCATGCCTTTCTCAACAACAACATCAGCAGCCTCCATTTAAGTTCCTGCACTGGATTAAACGAAATTCAGGGCCTTGCTTTTGCTTCCAACGATCTCGTTAGTTTGGATTTGAGTGGCTGTACGGCACTCACAAATATTTCGGTTCAAGCTTTTTATAATAATAGTCTAAGCAGTTTGGATTTAAACGGCTGCACAAGTTTGAAGACGATTGGTGAAAATGCTTTTAGCAGCAACGAGTTCAACAGTTTTATATTACCGGTTTGTAGCGGATATGAGGATTTTGGCTGGCGCGATGTTTATAACAATACCTTTAACGGTGGCGATGAAGTGAGTGATTTAACAAGCTATTACTGTATTAATACGGCCTATACATTAACTTCGGACAACCTTGTGGTGGAGGATGGAATGATTGTGGCTTGCAGCTATGATTTTGCGCGAAACAATATTATTATCCCGCAAACGATAAATGGGCAAACCATCACCGGAATTGCAAATAGTTCAGTTGGCATATTTGAGAGCAAAGGAATTTACTTGCTTGAATTGCCCGAAACCATCGAATACATTGGGAACAGGGCATTTGCCAATAATAATCTGCGTGCCGTGGATTTTAGTAATATCGGTGGATTAACAGTTATTGGCAAATATGCTTTTTATGATAATAATATCGACAGCCTTGATTTTAGTGCCTGCCCGGGTTTAACTATTATTGACAATAGTTCATTCAGTAAGAATAACATCCAAGTACTCAACCTGGATGGATGTGCTGTATTAGCAAGTATTGGCTACGATGCCTTTTATGAGAATAAAATTAAAAATTTGGATTTGAGTGATTGTGCTGCACTAAGCATTATTAAAGCGCAGGCATTCACTTTTAACAAGCTCACAAACATCGATTTTAGTGGTTGTACAGCATTAACAACCATTGATACCGATGCTTTTTGGAGTAATAATTTAACCAGCATTGATTTAAGTACCTGCACAAATTTAAAAACCATTGGCTACGGGGCATTTTATTCCAATTATATCAACAGTTTAAATTTAAGTGGTTGCACTGTTTTAACAAAAATTGATTACGAGGCCTTTTATTCAAATAGACTTAGCGATGTCGATTTAAGCAATTGTACTGCCTTAGTGTTTATCGGGTGGTTTGCTTTCGACAATAATTACATGGGTAATTTTACACTTCCCACACCCAATTATCCCGGATTTGAGTATTGGCAGGATGTATGGGAAAACCCATTTAACGCCGGCGAGGTAGTGCCAGTTGACATGGAATATCGCGCCGTGGATGTTTACAGCGGCCTTACTTTTTCGATAAGCCACGGCACAGAGCCTGTTGATAGCGCCAAAGTTTCTTTTTATACAAACGAATATTATAGCGATGAAAACGGGGAATTGATTTTTGCTAATATTTTGCAGGGAGAATACACTTATGTTGTTTCGGCAGAAGGTTACGAAGATGTAAGCGGAGAACTTTTGATTGGCACAGACGATGTGGTCGAATATGTTAATATGTCGGGGGCTTCGGTAAATGAGTTGAAGCATGAAAGTATCCGCCTATACCCAAATCCGGGAAACGATAAGGTTTATATAGAAATTCCAGCACAAGCAAAAGGTTACCGGATTGATATAAGCGACAGCCGGGGAAGTATAATTTTGCAACAGCAGATAAATAAAAGCCCATCGCTGCTTTCACTACCCAATCTGAACCCGGGCATATATTTTTACACAATTTATAATGATGGTGTAGTTATAAAAAACGGGAAGTGGGTTAGGATGTGAATTGTTTGGTTGCTTTTTGTTTTCCCAAACTCAATTACACCAGCAAGAATTTTATTAATACCTTTGCTCATTAAACTCTTATTGTATAAAACTTATACTGGATATTCAGGATCAAAAGGTGCCATTTTTTATGGAGCTATTGGGGAACTTCAGTTATGTGAAAGCAAAGCCGCTTGCCCCGGCTTATGCAGAAGTATTGGAAGAACTAAATGAAGCTGTTGAAAATATGAAATTGGTAAACCAGGGGAAACTAAAACCACGTCCTGTTGAAGAGCTTCTCGATGAAATATGATGTTTATACCATTCCACCCTTTGACAAACAGCTAAAGAGATTGGCCAAGAAATTTCCTTCGTTTAAAAAAGATTTCTCTGACTTTTTGTTGAAATTAAAAAAGAATCCTGACCAGGGAATTCCGCTGGGTAATAATTGCTTTAAAATCAGGCTTGCCATAACCAGTAAGAAAAGGGGCAAATCCGGTGATGCCAGAATTGTAACCCATCTAAAAGTTGCACAATCTAAAATTTATTTTGATAACTCCCCGGCAAGAAATGCTGATGTGCTGGCTAAAACGGTTTGCAAATCGTCAATAAGGTTTTTACCTTTTAAAATTGAAATAATTACCTTCTCATCAATAGTATGAAAATGATGGGGAAACGTTGAAATATCAGGAAAATGTGGTGAGTTATCCCACCTTATTAGCGGCAAGTGAGTATAAACTTGATATGAATAAAGAAAATCATTGGGTAGAATGATTAATTTGATTTGCATCCCGAATTACATTTTGCAGCGTGTCGCCCCAAGCTTGTGTCATCTCCAGTGCGGCCTTCCAATCCATCCAGTCATCTTCCTGCAACATGGATGCGTTATTTTTCATCCCAGATGAAAACTCCTCAAATCCTTTATGATATTTGTGCTCAAACCGATCATTGATTGCTTTATAGCCTCCAATCGAAAAGGTGGACTTTATGGACAATCCCTAATTAAACAACTCCACGCGCCAGTCGCCGGGTTCATAAATTGTAAATTCGAAGATGCAATAAACCAGGCGGGTGTGTAATTTATTGGGCGTGGTGTATTTTACCAGGAAAGTAACCGGGAAGGTAAGCTCAATAAAACCTTTTGATTGCCCCAGCGCATATTCGTAACCGCTGTCGGCAGCGATGAGTAAGTCGGTAATATTGGGATTTTTCCCGCCATTTTGCGAAAAATCAATAAGCACCCTATTTTGTACATCGGTATTTTTACGGAAGTTATACCTGTCGATAGCCACTGATTTTATCACCTTTGGCTTACGGGGTTTCGGGCCGGTGTAAACATCGTTTTTCCATAAACCCTGGATAATAGAATCGTTTCCATTATTAAAAAACCTGTAGATGCCTTCGCCTTCTTTAATCCCATCGTTAAAATTGCCTTCGTAAACTTCGCCTGTTGCCCAGGTGTAAACGCCATAGCCATCGGGCCAACCTTTTTTAAATCTTCCTTCGTAGTTGTCTTTTCCAATGGCAAGCCCCTCGCCATGCGCAAGGCCCTTTTTACACTTCCCGGTGTAAACACTGTCGATTTCGGGCAGCAGCACCTTGCAATTGTTTTGTGCTTTAATTAAAAATGAAATAAAAATGAGGGTAATGATGAGGAAGGTGGTTTTGTAAAAGTTCATGTTGTACTCCTAATTGAAATAAATTTTTGTTTTTATGTTAATTACCCTCAAAGGTACTCATTTCAAATAAGCACAATTAAAGGATTTACAATTTGCTTGTTTCATTTTACAAATATCCAATTCTATGGGGATTTATTGCTCAGGCATTACTAAGTTGCTTGTACTGATAACCGGGATAAGGAACTTGTTAGTAATCAATTGCTCCTTATCGCCATCAGCGAAATAAATGTGCTCTTTGGCTGGTGATGACATGATGGCGATTAAGCCTGCATCAATAGTTTTGGCATATTGCAGGGTTTGTTTTGAATAGCCTATCGAAAATGAAAATAATTTTTCGTTTACCCTGATGTATTTCACGCTTTCTTTTTCTAATGTTGCTTCGGCCAGTTTAATATTATCGATGAGCTGCCCGGTCCATTTCATTTCGGGTTTTTCGATGGAATATAGATGTACCTCAGCATTAAACCATTTTGCAAATTTTGTGGTGGCTTTTATTATCAGGTGAAACGCACTATGCGAGGCTACCGGAAACAATATTTTATCAATTCCAGACTGTGGAAAAACATAGTCTTTTTGTACCGTTAAAACAGGAACCGGCATTATTTTGAGCAGCCTTAATATATCTGCACCAAACATCACCTCCCTAAATCCCTTAAATCCATGAGTGCCGATAATGGCAAAAGCATATTCAGGATTTGATGCTTCCCGGGCAATCTCGGTAAATACACTTCCGCTTGTTAAAATATAGCTGCAATAAATGTTTTCTTCTACAATTTTATCATTGATGGCTTCGAGTTGTTGCTCAACATCGGGGAGTGATTTGATGTGTTTTACATGTAGAAGCCTTAGTGCCATCCCTGACTTTTTGGCAACGTTTATAGCAGTGTTAATTACCGTTTTGGTAATTCCGCTAAGGTCGATAGGCACAAGTATTTTCCGGGTTTCCATAATAAATCAAAAGCCAAAAAATCTACTATTCCATTTTGATTATTTTCATTCGCAAATTACCATGAAATATTTCTTTCGGCCTCGCTGGGCAAGCAAATATTTCCCAAAGAGAAATGCCTCCGGGCCAACCATAAAACCATCTTTTACCTTGACTTTATTTATGGAAATGGCATTATTTTTCGCAAACTCACGGGCTTCACGCTTTGAACCGGCAATTCCGTTTTCTTCTAAAAAGTCCACCAAAGGAATAGTACTGTCAACACGAGCCTTTTCAACAATACTCAAAGGTAAAGTTTGTGCAATTCCCGACAACATTCTTTCGCCCAGCGCTTCAAGGTCTTCGGCAGAGGAATTTCCAAACAGAATTTCAGAGGCTTTCAGGGCATCTTCAAAATCTTGTTCCGAATGTATCATAATAGTTACCTCACGCGCCAATACTTTTTGAAGCTGACGTAAATGTGGAGCCTGTTTATGTTCATCAATTAACTGCTCCATTTCGTCTTTACCAAGCAGCGTAAATATCTTGATGTATTTTTCGGCATCATCATCGGAGGTATTAATCCAAAACTGGTAAAATGAATAGGGAGATGTTTTTTCGGGATCGAGCCACACGTTGCCGGTTTCGGTTTTTCCGAATTTAGTGCCGTCAGCCTTTGTAATTAGAGGGCAGGTAAGTGCAAAGGCTCTTTCTTCGTGCCCCAATTTGCGGCGTATCAGCTCGGTTCCGGTAACAATATTTCCCCATTGATCCGAACCGCCCATCTGCAATTTACAATTGTGATCCCTGTAAAGGGTTAAAAAATCGGTTCCCTGAACCAACTGGTACGAAAACTCGGTAAACGACATCCCCTCTTTGGCTTCAGCGCTAAGGCGGGTTTTTACCGATTCCTTTGCCATCATATAATTTACGGTAAGATGCTTGCCAATTTCCCTTATAAAATTCAGGAAGCTGTAATCCTTCATCCAGTCGTAATTATTAACCAAAACAGCACCATTGGGGCTTTCTTCTCCAAAATCGAGAAACTTTGCCAGTTGTGCTTTTATCGCGTTTTGATTGTGCCGCAGGGTTTCTTCGTCAAGCAAATTTCGCTCTTTCGATTTACCTGATGGATCACCTATCATCCCTGTGGCTCCACCAATTAATACGATGGGCTTATGGCCATGAACCTGAAAATGTTTCAGCATCATTACCGAAACCAGGTGGCCAATATGCAACGAATCCGCGGTAGGGTCGATGCCCACGTAAGCAGATGTCATCTCATTATCTAACTGTTTATCAAGTTCGGGGGTCATATCGTGAACCATGCCCCGCCAGTTCATTTCTTCAATAAAGTTCATATCCGAGAAAATTTTTGCAAATATAAAATTATCATATCAATACAATCCCACTTCCTTTCAATTCCAGCTAAATAAAACAGATTGGATTAATTAGTGTAAATTGACAAACAACAATTACTTTTGCCTGATGATACTTGTTACAGGTGGTACAGGATTGGTCGGTTCGCATTTGTTGCTTCAATTGGTGAAGCAGGGTAAGCTTGTGCGTGCGCTGAGAAGAAACGAGCAAAGTGTAAAAAAAATCTTTAAAACTTTTTCATGGTACGATAGTAATGCAGATCGTTTGCTTAAACAAATCGATTGGGTTGATGGTAACGTGTTGGATTTGTTGTCGCTCGAAAATGCTATGAAAGACGTTGACTTCGTGTATCACTGCGCGGGCAAAGTGTCGTTCGATAAGCGTGATATCGGATCCTTGCTGCAAGTTAACCAATCGGGGACGGCCAACCTGGTGAATGCGGCTTTGGAGGCTGGTGTAAAAAAGATTTGTCATGTAAGCTCGGTGTCGGCACTCGGCAAAACCCAGCAAGGCGAAACCATTACTGAAAACCATTTCTGGAAAACCTCGCGCCAAAATTCTATTTACGCCATAAGCAAATATGCCGCCGAACGCGAAATATGGAGAGGCCACGAAGAAGGACTTGAAACGATTGTAATAAACCCTTCCATCATTATCGGGCCCGGCGACTGGAAAAGTGGAAGTACCCGCTTGTTTTCGACCATATATAATGGTGTGCCGGCCTATACCAACGGGGTGGGCGGTTATGTTGATGTGCGCGATGTTGCAGGAATTATGATCCGCTTGATGGAATCAGAAATTTCCGGGCAACGCTTTATCGTCTCTTCCGAAAATTGGTCCTTCGAAGACATCATTACCAGCATAGCCTTAGCTTTGCATAAAAAGCCCCCGAAACTGAGGCTCTATCCCTGGATGGGCGAGTTGGGCTGGATTGCCGAACATATTCTTCGTGTTTTTGGACGCACACCTACCCTTACCAAAGAAATTGCCCGCTCGGCTTTTCACCAGTTTTATTATGACAATTCAAAAATCAAAGAAGCGCTTAATTTTGATTTTATACCCATCGAAAAAGCCATTGCTGATACGGGAAAGGTTTTCCTTAAAGATTTTGCATCGAAAAAAATAAATAATTAATATCGTTCCAAATTTTAAACATTGTACTTTTGCATTTCGATCAAGATTAATACAATAATGAATTTCATTAAACAAAAGTGATTATGAAAAAAACCGGATTGTTTTATTGGCCAAAACGAGGTAACGTAGAAACCTGTGCTTTAAAAATTAAAGAACAATTTGAAGAAGGAAGTATCGAGTTAAACACCATTAAAAATATTGATGCCTGCAATATGAATGATTACGACCTGATAATTGTTGGAGGATCAACGGTTGGTGCCGATAGTTGGGAAAAGGCCACCAAGAACAACTTTTGGTTTAGCTTCTTTACAAAAATCAAAGCGGCCGATATGCAAGGCAAGCCTGTTGCAATTTTTGGATTGGGAGACCAAATTTTGTATCCCGATCACTTTGTTGACGGGATGAGAATTATAAAAGATGAAATTGACCAATGCGGGGGAAAACTGGTTGGGCGCTGGCCTGTTGAAGGATACGATTTTACCAACTCTGATTCTGTAGAAAACAATATGTTTTTGGGGCTTGCCTTAGATCATGACCAGCAAGAAGAACTTACCGATGAACGCATTGAAAAATGGCTTGACCAAATAAAAAAAGAAGTTTTGTTGTAAAGTTTTTTTGTTTTCATAACCTCCATTACCAAGCCTGCTGATTCATAACAGCAGGCTTTTTTGTAGGGGTAACTTTACAGCTAAGAAACCTTATTTGCCATATTTATTATTTTAAATCGAAAACGGCATCCTTAATTAGAGCTTGTCTTTAAATTAACTTTTAGAAAAATATACGATTTCAGATTAACGATTTCAGTTTTGAGATGTTGGTGTGTATCAATCAAATCTAATATCTCCGATTCCCGCACATGCGCATAGCCGTCAGGCTAAGGAAATATTTGTGATTTTTGAGTAAGTGAATTCTGCAAAAAAGGCTGAAAGCCTTTAATATCAGAAGGATGAGCAACGCTCCTCTTTAATACAAAAGGAATAATAAATTCAGGCTGAAGGCCTGATACAATTTTTAGTCCCAGGCCTTCAGCCTGGTATTCTTTATGGCAATAATGGCTTTTCTTTGATGTTCCAGACTTTCAGCCTGCAAAACATATTTGGAAATACGCTTAACCTGACGGCTATGCGCCCGTGCGGGAACAATCTTAAATCAAAAAAAGGACGACTTTATGGACACGTTCTGGATATTCTTCAATTTTAAAGAGTTGATGATAATCGCCCACCTCAATTATCATATCACAAAATCAAACACAAGTTGCAGATAAAAAAATTTTCATACTTTTGCCGACTATAAAACGTATTTAGTCGGTAAGTTTATAATTTGATTATGATAAAAGAAGAATTGGTAAAAGAAGAAATCATCAGCCAGGCGCAAAAATTATTTAAACCATTTGGCCTGAAAAAAACCACCATGGACGAAATTGCCGCCGCATCCGGCAAAGCAAAAAGCACTTTGTATTACTATTTCAAAAACAAGGATGAGGTTTTTGACGCTGTTCTTATCAGTGAATTGCACCACCTTAGAGCGCTTGTGAAAATAGAAGTTGAACAGGCATCCTCTTTAAATGAAAAGCTTAAAGCATACTTTCAGACCTTTCATCGCGAAACGATGGATAAGATTAACCTCTTTAGAATTTTGAAGCAAGAGCTTAAATCTGAATTTGAAAAGTCAGACCGCTTTCACAAAGTAATTGTGTATGAAACAGATTTTATTGCAAATCTAATTTCTGATGGATACGATACCGGCGAATTCAGAGGTATTGATAAAAATGATATCCCCTGGTTTTCTGAAATACTTATGGTCGCATTTATAGGCATCGTGCGTTATACCATCGAAAGAGAAGGTGTATTTGATGAGAACAAAATTAATAAGGCTACAGATGTGCTGATTAGCCGAATATTTACATAAAAAATTTTTACCCCAATACCGACCATAATACTTTATTGGTCGGTTAGGCGATGGAATTTTTAATTTTTAAAACTTAATAAAAAATAGAAATTAAATAAAACTGACAATGAAAAAATTATTGATAATACTAGCCATGGCAACACTGTTTACATGCTGCAAACAAGATTTTAATGAATCAAAAAAACCAGATTTTAAAGAACCAGTTAAAGTAAAGATTGCAAAAGTTGAAGCATCGCAGCAACAAAGTGTTTTAAAATACAGCGGAACCATCGAAGCCGCTCAAACTATTCCACTCACATTTCAAACCATCGGCATTGTTGATAAAATATATGTGGAGGAGGGCGATTTTGTAAAAGAAGGGCAACTTTTAGCCGAGGTAGAAAAGGGAAGCCTGCTAAACGCCTACCAGGGCGCTTTGGCAAAATACGAGCAAGCCACCGATGCACAAACCCGGTTAAAAAAAGTTTACGATAACGCAAGCCTCCCCGAAATAAAATGGGTGGAGATAAACAGCCAGGTTTCGCAGGCTAAGGCCATGCTCGAGGTAAGCGAACGAAACCTTGAAAACTGTGAGCTTCGTGCGCCCACCAGCGGCATTATTGGCGAAAGAAACATAGAGCCCGGCATGTCGGCCATACAAATCACCGCGCCCATTAAGCTGGTAAAAATTGAAACCGTGATGGCAAAAATTTCAGTGCCCGAAAATGAAATCAGCCTGATGGAAAAAGACTTTGAAGCACAGCTATGCGTGGCAGCACTCGACCGAAAATTATATACCGGGCAAATTTCGCGAATAGGTGTTGTTGCCAACCAACTTTCAAAAACTTATGAAGTAAAAATCAGGGTTGAGAATCGTGATCTGAAACTTAAACCCGGCATGGTGTGCGAAGTGGAAATTTCACTTCCAGCCACCGAATCAGTCCTAACAGTTCCCATGTCATCCGTGAATCGTGATGCCTATCAAATGGCCTTTGTATATACGGTGAACCCTGCAACAAACCTTGCTGTAAAAAAACAAGTTCAACTAAACGGTATTTTGGATGATGAGCTGGTGATTGCATCAGGCTTAAAATTAGGAGATCTGGTAATAGTAAGCGGCAACCAAAAAATTGCCAATCAAACAAAAGTTACCTATTAATCCAAAACATTTCTTAGTGACCCCTCAGTGCCCTCAGTGCCTCAGTGGTCTTCTTAAAAAAACAAATAATGAAACATAAAATAAATTTCATAGAAGCCTCCATGAAACACCGGCAGATCGTAATTGCCCTTGTTTTGGCCATGATGATCCTGGGTGTATTCGGATTAATGAATATGCCCCGCCGTGAGTTCCCCGAATTTACTATCCGCCAGGGAGTAATCGTGGGTGTATTTCCCGGGGCTTCTTCCCAGGAGGTTGAAGAACAACTAACCCGCGAAGTTGAAAACTACATTTTCGGTTACCAGGAAATAAAAAAATCAGAAACCTACTCCTTATCTAAAGAAGGGCAGATGGTGATTTTTGTTGAGCTCAACGATAATGTTCCCAACCCCGAAGAGTTCTGGTCTAAGTTGCGGCATGGACTGGATGAACTTAAAATGAAACTCCCATCAGGTGTGCTGGCCTTAATTGGTAACAACGATTTTGGCGATACCGCGGCTTTGCTCATCACCATGTCGTCCGAAGATAAAACTTACCGCGAGCTGGAAGAAATACTCAAGCAACTGGAGGCCGACATCCGGCGCATTCCGGCAGTTTCAAAAATTAAACGCTATGGTACCCAGCAGGAAAAAATTTATGTTTACATCGATCCTGAAAAAATTAACGAATACCATGTTGACCCCGCCACCATAATGGGTTCCTTCAAATTGCAGGAAATGCTAAACTATGCAGGCATGCTCGACAACGGTGAATTTGAAATGCCTATCCATCTTCCTCCACGCTTCGAGTCGGAGAAAGACCTGGAAGAGCAAATCATTTATTCCGACCCCAACGGGAACATTATCCGTTTAAAAGATGTTGCACGCATCACCCGCGAATACGAAAAGCCTGGTAGCTTTATTCGCAACAACGGTAACAATGCTTTGTTGCTTTCGCTTGAAATGCAGGCAGGGAACAACATTGTGCAGTTTGGAAAAGATGTGGATATAGTTCTTAAGGCTTTCGCCGAAAAAACCGATGCCGATGTAAAAACCAATGTCATTTCAAACCTTCCCGAAGTGGTGGATCTTTCCATCTCGCATTTTTTAACTGAATTTATTATAGCCATCCTCGCGGTGATCGCTGTTACCATGATTTTATTGCCTTTCAGGGTGGCTTCCGTGGCCGGGATAACCATACCCATTTCCATACTTATAACCCTGGGAATTATGAAACTGGTGGGCATAGAATTGCAGATTGTTTCGCTGGCCGGATTAATTGTAGTGCTTGGAATGGTGGTTGACAATGCCATTGTTGTAATCGACAATCATGTTGAGAAACTCGATCAGGGCGAAAGCCCCTGGAACGCTGCCTGGAAAGCTGCCACCGAATTATTCATCCCGGTACTCTCAGCTACAGCAGCCATCTCGGCAGCATTTTTCCCCTTAATGTTTTTCCTTACGGGAATAGCATCCGATTTTGTGGGAACATTCCCCCTTACCATCGGCATTGCCCTGGGGGTGTCGATGATTGTGGCTGTTTTGCTGGTTCCTTTTATGTGTTTTGTGTTTATCAAAACCGGGCTGCACAAACAACAAGTTGAAGGAATACCCAACAAAAAGAGCTTCCTCGACCGTGTGCAAAATGGCTACGACAAAGGTTTGGACTGGACATTCAGAAACCCTAAACTAACTATCTCCTCGGGAATTTTAATTATTGTTTTGGGCGTATTATTATTCACAACCATCCAGCAAAAGCTTTTCCCGGCCATGGATCGCAACCAGTTTGCTGTGGAAGTTTATCTGCCGGAAGGCACTGCATTGGAAGAAACCGAAAAAATTCTGGACAGCCTGGAAGTTATCTTATCGCAGGATGAAAGGATTACGAATGTAGCTGCTTTCTACGGTTCAAGTTCACCACGTTTTAATGATTTGTATGCGCCGCACCTGCCTGCAAAAAATTTCGGGCAGCTCATGGTAAACACCCAATCCAACGAAGCCACCATCGCTATTCTTGATGAATACGAACCCAAATACAGCGAGTTGTTCCCCAAAGCTCATGTTAAATGGAAACAAATTGCAATGGAAGATTTTACAGCCCCAATCGAAGTAAGGATATCAGGAGATGATATTCCGGAACTCAAAGAAAAAGCACAGCAGGTTGTAGAAATTTTAAAGGCGAACGAAGATATTATCTGGGTTCGCAACGACTGGTGCGAAAAACGCATGGGAATCCTTGTGGATCTGGATCGCAACAAAGCCAACAGTCTGGGCTATGCTAAATCGTTGGTGGCTGCCTCGCTGATGACTTCTCTGGATGGGCTGCCCGTAACCACGGTTTGGGAGGGCGATTATCCGGTGGGTGTAATCTTGTCGAAGGAAAACGATATAACCAACAGTGTCAGCAAACTCGAAAATCAATACGTAACTTCACTACTCACCATGGAATCATTGCCTCTGCGGGCGGTGGCAACGCTTATCCCGGAGTGGACAGAAGGCGTTATCGTGCGCAGAAACGGCGTACAAACCATTACCGTTCGCGCTGATATAAGGCGAAACATAGTTCCCTCGCAGGTATTCAAAGCAATTAGCCCCGAAATTAATGAACTGACAATTAACGATGGGATGTTGTTGGAATATGGTGGCGACCACGAAGCTTCGGCGCGACACATGAAACCATTGCTTACTTCGCTGGGTCTGAGTGTGATTTTAATATATTTTATTTTACTCCTCCAGTTTAAAACTACACGGCGTGCATTGCTTATCATGTCAACCATGCTTTTAAGTTTCCCGGGTGCAGCCCTCGGGCTATGGATTACAGGCTATCCTTTCGGGATGACAGCATTTATTGGAGTTATCGGGCTTGCAGGCATCGTAGTGCGTAATGGCATCATACTCATCGACTATGCTTTTGAGCTGGTTAACAAACATGGCTATTCCATTAAAGATTCAGCCATTGGTGCAGGCAAGCGCAGGATGCGCCCAATCTTCCTCACTTCAATGGCTGCCGCGATGGGCGTTGTCCCTATGATCATCAGCCAGTCGCCCTTGTGGGGGCCATTGGGAGCTGTAATATGTTTCGGGATGATAACAGGAATGATCCTCACCTTATTTATTCTGCCGGTTTTGTATTGGATGTCCTCCGAAAAGGAACAGGCCAAAAAACAAATTTCAAAAAAATATTGATGCTATCAATAATGACAATGCATCTGCTGTAGAGACAAGGCATGCCTTGTCTCCAATGATCCACGCAATACATGCCTTGTCTCCAATGATAATACATGCCTTGTCTCCGATGACATACACAACAAACGCCTTGTCTCTGATGCAACAATAAAGAAAAAATTAAATTATTATAAATACTATTAACACCCACGCTTGCCCCGATCATTCGGGGGCTACGAATGTCTGAAGGATTCCTATATGGAAATATTATTCATTACCTCCAAAGGAGTCCTGCGGACATCCGTGCATCCCGCCAAAAGTCGGGCAGGCAGTGGCTAATTTTATAAAAATGAAAAAACAAATTTTAATCACAATCCTGAGCCTAATCACCACGTTCGCATCAGCGCAAACACTTTCGTTAGACTCATGCCTTAGCCTCACCCTGGCAAACAACAAAAAAATTAACGAAGCCCGCTTAAAGGTTTTGCAAGCGGAGCAGGTAAAAAAGAACGCCTTCACCCATTATTTCCCCGAAGTAAATGCCGGTTTCGCAGCCATGAAAGCAAACGATTATATTTTAAAAGAGGAAGTGCCTGAGATGAAGCTTCCGGTTTATGATGCAAATCCTGCAAATTATCAAAGCCCTACACAGTTTGCCTATTTTCCGGGTATGGAACTCAACATCCTCGACTACACCAACCTTGGATATGTAGCTGCGGTAGAGCCTGTTTACATGGGAGGCCAGGTGAGGAACGGTAATAAGCTGGCTGCTCTGGGGCAGGAAATCGACCAACATGCCCTGATGCTTTCGCAGGAAGATGCCCTCATCAAAACCAAACAGCAGTACTGGACTTTGATTTCATTGAAAGAAAAAATGAAAACCATCGTCAGCTACGAACAATTACTGGATGCACTTTATCAGGATGTGTCGGTGGCTTATGATGCCGGACTGACTCAAAAATCGGATTTGCTTAAAGTTTCGCTTAAGCAAAACGAGCTGGCAGGCAAAAAACTTAAACTCCAAAACGGCTTAGAGCTGATGGGTATGGCGCTGTGCCAAAATATAGGTTTGGAGTATTCATCTTCCCTCGAATTTTCAGGTGCAGAGATGAACAGCCGAAGCGTTGAAAATTACTTTCTAAATGCAGATACCGCCATTCAAAACCGCCAGGAACATATAATGCTTCAAAAAGCTGTGGAGGCCGAAAAGCTTCAGAAAAAAATAGCCCGTGGTGAAGTGTTGCCTCAGTTGGCCGTTGGAGTGCAGGGCTATTACCTGGACATGATGGATAAATCGAGCACCAACGCGCTGGTATTTGCCACGCTTAATGTTCCCCTTTCGGGATGGTGGGGTGGCTCGCACAAAATTAAGGAGCACCAGATAAAAGTGGATATGGCCGAAAATCGCCTCAGCGAAATCTCCGAACTGATGGTTTTGCAAATACAAAAATCCTACAAAGAACTCATCGAAAGCCATCAGCAGGTTTCCATTGCCGAAAAATCGGTGGAGGAGGCCGGGGAATACCTCAAGGTAAGCCGCGATAATTATGGGGCCGGACTGGTAAGTACCTCCGATATGCTGGAAGCACAAGCCATGTTTCAGCAAGCCACCGACCACCACAATGATGCACTTTGCACGGTGCAAATAAAACTTGCCTGGTATTTGAAGGCCGTGGCCGGAGGAAGGCCGTAAGGAGATATTCCCGGATATAGAATCTCTTTGGGCTAAAGCCCCATTTCTATTTTCCAGCCTTTTTTGCCACAAGCTTTAGCTTATGGCAAGGCAAGTCAAATTCCCCAAAACGAAAATTTCCCTCTACCAAACAAAGCACACACCCCAAACAAACACCTTCAAACCCCATTAGAGTGCGCTTCCCTCTCCAATTGGAGAGGGATTGAGGGTGAGGTCTAATAGGAGAGAGCCTGTCACGATTATCGGGAGACCGGGTGAAAGCAAACACCCCTAAATCCCAGGCGAGTACGCTTCCCTCTCCAATTGGAGAGGGATTGAGGGTGAGGTCTAATAGGAGAGAGCTGTCCCGAAAATCGGAAGCCCGAGTGAAAGT
>Ga0208900_1000724_pt1 | contig 19763 bp, 19 predicted proteins | sample AntAceMetag02UKK_FD_184763 | JGI IMG/M metagenome (GOLD analysis project Ga0208900, IMG submission 184763) | Saline lake microbial communities from Ace Lake, Antarctica - Antarctic Ace Lake Metagenome 02UKK (SPAdes) (version 2) | ecosystem: Environmental > Aquatic > Non-marine Saline and... | reverse complement strand
CTGACTAATTTGTTTTCGAATATATTCAGTTAAAGAATCTTCTTCACAAGTGAAATCCTTTCTATTATGATTTTTTTCTAATAGCTGAATTTTCACTATTGTAGCGCTTGAGATTTAAAATTTTTAGCTGCTTCAAGCAAATTTTTATTTGGTTTACTATCTCCAAATACAGCATCAAAGAATTTCTCCCGATCTCGTTCACTTGCAATAATCCGGTCATATTTTGTTACTATTTCTTCAGCCTGTTTTTTTACAACCCGAACAATAAAGCTGCTAAACGATTTATCACCACTTAGTTTCTGTGCTTTTTGAAAAATCCGTTTGTCATCAGAAGATACCCTTATCTCAATCCGTTCATCTTTATTTAATAGTGCTTCCATAATATATTTTTTTCGCAAATGTACGGTAAACTATCGTACAAATAAAAACCCAAGATTAAAATCTACTCCGCCGACAACCTCAACAACTCTACAATCATCTTTAAAGCTTTCTCCATATCTTCCACATAAATGTGCTCGTCGAGGGCATGTTCGCTGCGGGCGCCGATTCCTACTACCGCCATTTCTGTAGCTTGCGAATCCGATAACCAGCCTTTGCCGTTTTGATAAAAATGCTTCGCCCTGCAAATAATGTCTTAAATTTTTGTAAATACTTTTTTGTTAAGCTCTATGGTAAAGATAAAAAAAACATAGGCGTAAGCCTCTACATACAATGATTATGAAACAAGTAGTATTAAATATCCCGGACAATAAGTGCCCGTTTTTTATGGAGCTGCTTAAAATGGCTGGGCTTTTATAAAACTAAAGTATGGTATGCGGGGTTTTCCTATTAAGCTAAATTGCCTGGAAAACAATTTTGCCTTGTTAGATTGTTCGGATTAACCCGAGGGATGCCAATGCTCAAATCCGAACTAGCTGCTCCGAAACCATTGTCGAGCGCCTGATTATCCAAAAATAAACAGCATTAAGTTTTATAATAGTAACCTTGCCAGAAATGGCGAGGTTTTTTGTGTGTGACCTCCGGGAAATAGAGGTATCTGTGGAATGAATATTAATTGGTATTTACGAGCTATTTCACATCACAATGGGCTGACAAATTACTATTTATCATAGCTACTCAAGCTATTAGTTATAATCCTCTTTACTTTTTCCCGGAAGGATACGGGCTCAATCACTTCAACATTCTCGCCCCAGCTCAGGATGATGCCAATGAACTCCTGATTTATCGAAAGTGCATATTCAAAATCGCAAGATTCTACACATTCAGCAATCAGCTTTTGACTGCTGTGGATGGGCTGGGTAAGGATGTATTTCCCAATATTGTTTTTAAAGCGCAGCACAATCCGCTCAGGCTCCTCTAAGGGAACATTTACCCCGATGAATTTTTCAAAATACAATTCCGGGTTGAAAAGCTTGTGGGTAAACTGATGTAAGGGCAAATCTTCGATTGCTGTTATTCTTTCGAGGCCGAATATCCTTACATCATCCCGCTCCTCGCAGTAGCCAACCAGATACCAACGAAACTTGTATTCCTTCAGGTAATGTGGATGGACGGTAAACTCCTTCACCTCATCCTGCCAAAAAGAATGGTGCTTCAAATTAATAACACGTTTGTTTCGAATGAGCGGGATTAATTGATCGATGTATTCCATCCCTTGTGTGGGAGGGTTTTTCTCAAATTCAATAAAATTTATTGTCTTACTATCCAACTGCATTTTGCGGTAGTTGATCAGCCGGATTACTTTGTCGATCGCTCCGCTAAAAGCTTGAAAGGCATTTACCTTTCCATACTGATTCAGCAGGCTTGCTGCAAATCTCAATTTATTAAGGTCTTCGTCATCTACAGGAATATGGTCGATAGAGTAGTCGTGCTGAGCATAAATATATCCTGCTTTTTGGTGGTCATACTCAATCGGGGCAAAATAGTTAAGCCCTTCGCTGTACCTCATGGCATAAATATCATTTTCGATGGTGCGGAGGCTTATCGACATTTCAAGTTTTTGATAACACTCTTCAGCAATCCTTTTTTTGGAGGCTGATTTACCGTTAATCAGCAATTGATTGATGAGCTTGTAGCGGATAATTGCACTTTTATTTTTAGGCATAAAAAAATATTTTTCTGGTACACAAATACATGGTGGTGCGCGGTTTTAATTTTGCATCTCCAAAATTAACCATTTAATAAACATTTTCGCCAATGAATTTAACTGATCACATCGAAAGCCTTGTCAAAAAATCTGAAAATTCAAAATTGTTGAGTGGAGTAATTCAGTCATTTATACCGAATATAAGGCCCATAAAAGACTTTTTGAATTGCACTCAAAACCAGGCTTTGTTATTTGCTGTCATCTTTTATCATACACTACAAAGTGGCAGTGCCGATCTTTCAGACATGGCCGGCCATTTTGAAGTACCGGTTATGCGCATGCTGAAATACAAAGATGATTTAAATCAACTCATAAAAAAAAGACTTATCAGGCAAGAGCAAAGCAGAGGCCCGTTTTCAAAATCAGGTAGTATTTCCTACTATGTTCATCAGGGTGTTGTTGATGGAATCCTGAAAAAAAGGCTGGTAGGAAACATGGGCGTTTTAAAAGACGATTTTGACTTGATAATAAGAGTCTATGCTTTCATGGAAGATGCTTCCGATAATGGAGGTGGGTATGAGAACCTGAAAGATGACCTGCTTGCCACTTGCAAAGAGAATAACAATCTGGACATTGCCAAAAAAATAATGGGCTCGGATATGCGGGATTATGAAATGCTGATTCTGATATTTATAGCCTACAAACTACTAAACGGCGAAGATGATGTATCAATATCAGAGGCGTGTAGCTTTTTGGACAACGACAAACATTTCCAGCTCAATGTGAGAAGAAGCCTTATGAATGGCAGGAGTCAGTTGCTTAAACGTGGCCTGATTGAAACTTCAAACGGTGTGTTTCGCAACGAAAATGATTTGAATATCACCGACAAGGGGCTGGAATACTTGTTGGGAGATGAAGCTGAAAAACTCACCCTCAAATCGGAAAAGGTAAAAAACGAAATTCTTCCCGGGAAGATTCTGCCTGTAGCACTGTTTTTAAATCATAACGAAAAGCAGCAAATGCAAACCATACAGGGGCTTTTTGAAAAAGAAAAGTTCAGAGAAATCGCAGCACGCATGAAGGCCGGGAATATGAAAGCCGGCTTCAGCGTATTATTGTATGGTAAGCCCGGCACTGGAAAAACCGAAAGTGTATATCAACTTGCACGCAACACCGGGCGCAGTATTTTGCCTGTTGAGATCAGTCAGACAAAGAGCATGTGGTTCGGCGAATCAGAAAAATTGATCAAAGGCGTATTTGAAAGGTATCGCCGGCTGCAATCAGGAATCAGGGATTATCCAATCCTGCTTTTTAACGAGGCCGACGGCATCTTTGGCAAAAGAACCACCAACATGGACTCCAACGTATCACAAACCCTCAATGCCATGCAAAATATTATCCTTCAGGAGATGGAGGATTTCGAGGGCATTATGGTGGCCACCACCAACCTGACCGATAACCTCGACAAGGCTTTTGACCGCAGGTTTTTGTACAAAGTAAAATTCGACATCCCCGATCTTGACATACGCCGGCAGATCATGCAGGCAAAAATCCCCTTCCTACCCCCGGAAGCCATCGGCAAGCTCTGTGGGCAATTTAAGCTCACAGGGGGCCAGATGGCCAACATCGCCAGGAAATGCAATATCCATGAATTGCTCAATGGCAGCTTGCCCGAAAGCCATGAAGTGGATACATTTTGCCGTGAGGAGCTTGGTTTACAGGAGAAATCAAAACTGGGATTCTGAGAAATACGCTTCATTAAAATCAAAAATATAGAGACAATGGAAAATGAAAACATCGACCCAAAGGAAAAAGAAAAAATGGTAAACGAACTACGCACCTGGATACTTATGCTTGATGATCGCGACGACATCGACATGCTGTACCAACTTACGGATATGATGACCGATTGGGATGAAGGAATAGATTGGAATGATGAAGACGGGGAAACAAAATAATCGAATTTATAAATATATGCGCCTCAGGAGATTTCTCCTTTCAGTCGAAATGACACTGCCGGAGCGGGGTATAGAGGGTGAGAGAATGTGGGCGCTTCGCGCCCACATTCTCTCACCCCATTCACAGCCCGGGGCTTTGTCATTTCGACTGGAAAAACGCAGCGCAGCAAGTTTTGTAGGGAGAAATCTATTTTAAAACAGTCGCTTACAAAAAACTGTTATTGATAACAAAATCCCAAAACTTCGGAAATCTTGCAAAGAATCTATAATTTATATAAATGTTACACGAATAAAAAGATAAACAATGGACAAGAAAACGCTTTACATCGACATGGATAATGTACTGGTGGACTTCCAGAGTGGGATCGACCGCCTGCCAATCCAATTTCAAACAGAATTTGAAAACAGGCTTGATGAAGTCCCCGGAATTTTTGGGCTGATGAAACCATTGCCGGGAGCTATTGAGGCCTATAAACAGTTAAGCCAAAAATTCGATACTTACATTCTGAGCACAGCACCCTGGCAAAACCCCTCAGCATGGTACGACAAACTGATTTGGGTGAAGAAGAATCTGGGAAATGTTGCTCATAAAAGATTAATCCTATCTCATCACAAAAACCTACTCAAGGGTGACTTTCTGGTGGACGACCGACCTAATAATGGCGCTGCCGAATTTGAAGGAGAATGGATTCAGTTCGGTAAGGAAACCAATATTTACTGGAAAGAGACATTGGAATACCTGATGACTAAAGCATAACAAATATCATTGAACATATTATTCAATAATCAACCTAAATAATTTACAAACCAAAACAATTAAGCAAATGAGAAAAACAGGCAATTTATTATTCATTTTAATTTTAACCTTCAGTCTGATATCCTGCAATTCGGAGCCACCACCCGTCTGTGATTGTGCAAAGAACAACATCAGAAAAGAAACAGCAGAATATAACAAAGAGATGCAAAAGAAATGTGATAAACATTTCAATAAATTAACAGGAAGTGAAAAAGAACAGTGGCTTAATGAAATCAATGCCTGTTTGGCTAATGACCCCTATTATCAAAAAATATTAGCCGATAAGAAAAAAAAGTTTTATCAATCATCTGAATATCTTTATGGATTATGGAGTTGTGTTGTAAGAGGCATTGGTATAAGAATAAAAATACATGAAGGAAATTCATATTACTGGCAAGATGATTTGAGTGGTTTTTCGACTGGCACATGGCAGGGAACCAACAACGATTTAAAGTTTTATGAGAAAGGTTTTCCTACGGGAAGCGGCTATGTTGATGCCAATGGTCAGTTGATATGCACTATCGCAGGGAATAGATTCAGATTTTCAAAAGAATGATCAATACAAAATACTACCCATGTGGATACACCTAAAAAATTGAAACAGATGCTGGACAATACCTCAGAAATGATTCCCAAACTCTTAGCAGGCACAATTATCAATGACAAAGCAAAAAACTTTGTACCTCCTTACCTTCGTGGTAAAAAAAGAGCCACAGACATAGTGACACAAAAACACAGAAATACAAATCAAAAACATAAACCACTATGAACAAAAAATTTGAGAACGTACCCCTCGAAAAGGATACTGTTATCCTTTTTGAAAAAATGCACAACATAGATGTATTCGATTGCTTATACCAGATATGGCAGCAGGGCATCTACCAGGCCAACAGCGTCATTTTCCTGAATGAGGATGTCGATGGCATGAGCCAGGAAGCGATCGAGGATCTGGTGAAACAGGATGCCATCTTTGTAAATAAATCGAGTACCAGTTTCACAAAATCCGATAGCGGATATACCTTCGTGAACTTCAATTTTCAGGAAATTGATGATTTCAACTTCGATCTGGAAGCAGCCAAAAAATCTGCTGAAAAACATGCTGAGATAGATAGAATCCGGAAAGAGCAGATTGCAGCAAGAGAGAAAGACCAGAAATTGCAACGTCCGGTATAGGCACAATCAAAACTATGTATTCACTAAACAATTTCTTAAAAATGGCAATACACGCAAAAGACCTGATTAATATTATTGTTAAACCAACATCTGATATCATAACCATTATCATCGACTATGGTAAAATAAAGCAGCGACTTGAAAATCCTGAAGCCCAGTCGTGGTATTTTCATCAAAGCCTCGAAGCTCACCGGGCAAAACTAATGGCGCTTGAAGAGAAATTTGAAAACTTCAGGAAAGATTTTAATGATTCTAATTTGGATGAATTAATCAGCAGGCTAAACGAAATTAAAACGAAGAAAAGCTTAATAACAGGACGCTTAGGCCTGATGAAACAAATTCATTTATCTTCATTATTATCTCAAATCAAATATGTAGAAGAACTGATAGAAATAAAAAGCAGGGTAAATCAAATGATGCACATTGATTATTACATCGAAATCGCAGATGCGCTTATGGAAATAAGCGGATGGGAATCTGATAAATGAAAACAATTTAAAGCATTTTCAATTGACTTTTAAGGAATAGAAGTTCAAATCCCATGAACATGATATTAATTTGGTTGGTTTTAGGGGTGGGGATATCGAAAATATTTTCAGTAATTTTGTAAGATAAGACACAATACATAAAAATACTGATATAATTATAAACATGGCACTTCCAATAAATATTAACGATTTAATACATGGGCAGATCATTGAGTGGGATCGGCTGGAATACAAAGAAGGATGGAATCCTGAAAGTATTTTACACACCATTTGCGCTTTTGCCAATGATATTAATAATTGGGGTGGCGGATACATTATTGTTGGGGTTAAAGAGATTGATGGTGTACCCCAGTTTCCCCCAATCGGAATTCCAAAAAACCAAATTGATAAAATTCAAGGTGAATTGGTGAGTATTTGCTATCGGGTTCAGCCTAATTATTTACCCATTTCGCAGCCTTACCAAATTAATGATACAACTATTATGGTGATTTGGGTGCCGGCTGGTGATTTGAGGCCGTATTCTTGTCCATCAACCTTAAGTTCTGATGCAAGGAGACAATATTATATTAGAAGTGGTTCCAGATCAATTATCGCAAAAGGTGAAAACCAGCTAAAATTGATTGAATTAACCGCCAGAATTCCTTATGACGATAGAATCAATCAAGAGGCTCGCATCAGTGATCTGGATTTGGGTTTAATACGTGAATTTTTACAAGAAATTAGGAGTGATTTATTTAGCGATAGTATAAAAATTCCTTTTGAAGATTTATGCAGACAGATGCAGATAGCCAGAGGACCAGTTGAATTTTTACGGCCGGTAAATGTTGGCTTGTTGTTTTTTAATAAAGCACCACATCTGTTTTTCAATCGAGCATGGATTGAGATGGCAACACATGAAGATAATTCAGGAAGAAAATTTATTTCAAAAACATTGACTGGCCCTTTGCATCATCAGGTTCGAAACTGCATGGGATATCTAAAAAGGGATGTTATCAAAACGGAAACAAAAAAAGTTACCGGTCAGGCCGAAAGCGTTACAGTGAGTAATTATCCTTACAATGCATTAGAAGAAGCAATTGTAAATGCAGTTTACCATAAAAGCTATGCTGAACAAAATCCAATTGAAATACAAGTTTTCGATGACTGTATCACCATTTTAAGCTATCCCGGTCCAATGCCACCCATAACAAATTTGGATTTAAAAAAGCGGCAGGTTGTCGCACGTAATTATCGTAACCGTAGAATTGGAGATTTTTTGAAAGACTTGAACTTAACTGAAGGAAAGGCAACTGGTTTTCCGTTAATCAGAAATGAGATGAAAAGGAATGGAAGCCCCGAGCCCATCTTTTATACGGATGAAGAAAGAATAACTTTCCTGGTTACTTTCCCTGTTCACCCTGATTTTATCAACAAAAGCTTTATTAAAAATAGTGATCAGGAAACTACCCAAGAAACTACCCAGGAAACATTAAAACTCATCAAAGAAAGCTTTTTACGAGATGTTTACGGGTTAAATGAGAGATATTTACGTGATAAATACGGGATAAAGGTTTTAGATTTGCTATTGGCTTTACACGAAAATCCTAATCTTACTATCCCTAAATTATCAGAATTAACAAGCCACAGCAGCAGTACCATAGAAAAATTGTTGGCCAGACTAAAAAGTGATGAAGTAATAACCCGTAAAGGTTCAAGAAAAACTGGCTACTGGGAGATTATATTTAATAAATAAAACATAATTTAGCTTATCGTTCTTTTAAAAAATTTAAAGTTTCCATTAAGCAATGGGGATTCAAACAAAAAAAAACTCAAAAACATGATCGAAACAAAAGAGTATAAAAAGATGCTGGATAAAACGTCAGCCATGATTCCCGAACTATTGGCAACCTCAACCACAAAACAGGAAGAACTGGCCGCATTGCATGGTTTGCTTATCAGGCGGCTGGATTTGCTTGAATCCCTTGCCGAAGAAATCCCCGATCCCGATTTTGAAGAAAACTTCCGAATAGTCCGGGAGAAAATTTTTGAGGTTATGAAGATGATAAACGATAGGGTATGATATTCGGCATACCGAAACACTGGCCACGAGCTACGTTGATGTAATTGAAATTCTATCAGGCCGTATTATTTTAATTACCGCAATAGATTCAGAATCCCATATTTCATAATCTTGTATTAATTCGGCAAGATTTTTATCGTCTTTCATTTTCTTAAAAATGGCTTCGCCTGCCTTGATAAGTTTCTGAATGTCATTTTTATATTTATCAATATTTGATGTCAAAATCATTTTCCTTCCACGATTTTTATTTCATCCTCATTCAATCCGTAGAGTTGATAAACTATTTCATTTATTCTGCTTTCGCAATACGCAATCTTTCCTCGCTGTTGATTGATTTTAGTTTGTAGTTTGGCTTCTGCCTTTTCTTCATTCAGTTTTAGCAACTGGTTAACAAGTTTTACAATCTCATCGTGTAGTGATTTGTCTTTTATTTCTGGAACTGGAATAGACAAGATTGCCTCTTTTTTAACTTTTGGGAAGGTCTTTTTTTCGTCCGAATTATTTTTCTTCCAAAAAAATCTTGTTGCATTTGAATTAATGATTCCCAAAATAAATTTAATATCGGCTATGTTTTTTTCTTTCAAATAAACATTATAAATCGTATTGAGTGTAAAAATATTTGCGGGAACAAAGGTTGCGATAGGCGATGCTCCAATTTGGCGGATGCAAATTCTGTCTTGGCGATAAATCGTTTCACTCCCACCGCTTTTAATTGAAGATGGAATATAATTTACAAATTCTTTCGATGGCTTTAAAAAATATGGTTCAATGTTCCATCCGTCAATAATTGGTTCATAGTGTTTGTTCTCTTTTTCTTCACTTACATATTTACCACGGTCAAAAGTTTGAATACCAAAATATGCTCCGCAATAGGTATTTAATGGTTTTGATTTCTTTGCGATTTTATTCAGGACTTCTGAATCTCCGTCAGAAATAAGAAGGTTAAAATCTGTCCTGTTATTCTCTGCAAATAGGGATTGTTTGACTTGCGAAATTTGTTTTACCTCAAAAGGAACTTCGGATAAATTCACTACCAACTCACTTTTCTTTGATACGGTCCCCTTTTCAAAAATAAAAACGCAAGTATCAACGCTTGCCTCTGCAAATACAGAATAGTTGAACAAAAGAATTTCATTGATGATTGTATTTTCAAGAATAAATTTCCTCAATGGTTCTGCGTGGATATTTTTTAGAAATGTATTTGGTGTTATGAAACCTAATAGCCCTCCGTTTTTCAGAAGTTTTACTGATTGCTCTATGAAAAGTTGGTAAGTGTCAATTTTATATTTTGCTGAACTGAATTTTGCCAGGGCATAGTCAAATACTTCTCTTGTTTGAAGGTTCTGTAACATTACATAAGGCGGATTTCCAATTACTACATCAAAACCAGCATTAAGTCCGTATTCTACTTGTGGTTCTTGCAATTTATTTCTAATTAACTCGTCTGTTTCGTCAGCAAGATTTTTAACCTTTTTGTATTGCAGTTTATATTCTTGTTGTAGTTCGGGCTTTTTAATTTTAAACACTTCAGGAAATGCTCTTTTCCAATTAAACGGCTTTATTTTTTTCTCATCTCCAAAATCTAATTGACTATCGTAATAATCATTATCAACTAAACTGTTGCCGTCTTTGATATTACTGTCAAGTGTCGGCAAAACTCTTTCGTGAAACATGGATAACTGATGAGCAATAGAGGCAGAAGTTTCACCTTCCATACATTTTAAAAGCAAACTCAACTTGGTTACTTCAACTGCATTTACATCAATGTCAACCCCGAAAATGTTGTTGAGCAAAATTCTTTTCTTCTCTGATGTGGTCAAATTCCCTTCGGGTGTAAGCGGATTATCTTTTTTCCCTTTAGGTGGTTTTCCGTTTTCGCTGTAGTGGTTCTTGTGCCAATCCAGCAAATATTGATAAGCGCCAATTAAAAAGCTGCCGCTGCCACAGGCTGGGTCAACTATTTTTATTTTGCTTATTTCTTTTGGTGTTTTGCCTTCAATAAGTTTTCCGACTGTGTTTTTTACAATGTATTCAACCACATATTGTGGTGTATAATAAACTCCTCCCGCTTTCCTTACTTCGGGCTTCTCCTCAATCTTTGCATGGTGTGCAGGTGTAATGCGAATTACTTTTCCGAGAAACTGCTCATAAGCGCTTCCTAAAATTTCAACAGATAAAACAGAAAACTCATAAGGGCTTTCAGGATAATACAATTCGTTGATTATGTTTTTAATTACCTTGTTGTCTATCTTTATTCCCTTGCTGATTTTGTCTTTCTTGAAATCAAAAATACCTGAATTGTATTTTTCGTCTGCCTCTCTGAAAGTGTTGAAAAGATTTTGATAATAGTCGCCTTGTTTTAATGCGATTTGTAAATTACCATAAATTTCAACTCCTCTGTCTTCGGCAATGCGCAGGAAAATAATTCTGTCAATAGTTTGTTGAACGACAAAATTTATTTCGTCTTCATCAAGTTCTTTATTATTCCAACTTATACTTGTTGCAAGGTATTTGCGCCAACTGTCGAGCGATTGCAAAAATTCCTTGTCAACGGTGGCGGTTCCTCTTTTGTTTGCCTTGCCTTCAATAAATTTATCAAAGCTTCCTTTAAGCACACTCTCTTTGCTGAAAGTTTCCCAAAGAAAATCAAACTCTTGGAGGTAGTCCTTGAACGTAAGATACTTTATTCTTGCAACAGATGCTTTGTCGATTGGGCTTGGTTTTTTGGTACAATCGTAAATTGCAAATTCTTCAAAGTCGGTGATGATGCTAATAGGAAGTTTAGCACTCCATCCATATCTCCGAATTTGATATGCTGGCGGAATATCATTTTTTACATCGACACTTGGCTTTTTTGCTTCAACGAAAAACAACCGTTTGCCACCAACCAAACTAAAAGAATAGTCAGGAGCTTTTGTAGCTCCGCCAATTTTAACTTTGTCTTCGTGAATTACTTCTCTGTAGGCCTCTGCGTAACCCTCTGAATTGTCAATATCCCATCCAAATGCTTTAAAAAACGGGTCAATGAAATCGCGCCTTGTTAGCGTTTCGTTGTAGTCAGCTTTTTTATATGAGGTAAATTGTTCCTCAAACCGCTCAACGAGTTCAGATATTTTCTTGCATGCTTCTTCTTTATTTATCATTCTGCACTATCCTTAAAAGTTTCAAAAATAGAAAAAAAACTTCGAGAAATTGCACTTTTGCAAATGTGCAGAGTATTTTTGTAAATTATTATTTTGTAATAATTATCACGCAGATGCTGGACAATACCTCAGCGCTAATTACTGATCTTATAGAAACGCTAAACACCGATTAACAAGAAGTAGGACGCATTTAATATCCTTTAAAAAAATCAAACATGAAAAATCCCCGCTACCTTACAAAATCCCGTTTCAAGCTTGCGCTTGATTGCGAAACAAAACTTTTTTACACCAATAAAAAGGAATATCCTGACCAGCATCTTGACGACACTTTTCTTGAATCACTGGCCGGGGGTGGTTTCCAGGTTGGTGAGCTGGCCAAAATGTACCATCCCGGAGGCATCGAAATCCCTTATGGCAAGTATGATGAAATGGTGAATGAAACCCTCCTGCTGCTCAACCAGGAGAAAGTAATCATTTACGAAGCCACCGTGAAGTTTCAAAACCTTTTGATAAGAGTGGATGTGCTGGTGAAAGATGGGAATAATATCGACCTGATTGAAGTAAAAGCCAAGTCGTTTGGCGGGACTGATTCGGATGGCTTTTTAAATAAAAGCGGGGAGCTGGATTCAAAATGGAAACCTTATGTGTATGATGTTGCTTTTCAAAAACTGGTGTTGATGAAGGCTTTTCCACATTTTAACATCAAATCATATTTATGCCTGGCCAACAAAAATAGCCATGCCACGGTGGAAGGATTAAATCAAAATTTCCTGTTGCATAAAAACAATGATCGAACAAGCTGTGTATGCAAAGCCGGCCTCACAAAAGCCGATTTAGGAGAAGAAATTTTAATCAATGTAAGGGTAGATGATATTCTTGCGACCATTTATAATCAAAGCAATTTTTCAGAAACCGGAACAATGTCTTTTGAAGAATGGGTGTTTTACCTGTCCGAACAGTACAAAAATGATGTTAAAATCAAAACACAATTGGCTAAAAAGTGCAAAGCCTGTGAATTTCGTTGCAGCGATGAGGATGAAAAATCAGGATTGAAAAGTGGATTTAAGGCATGTTGGAAAGAACAATTGGGTTTTGCGGATAGCGACTTTAACAAACCCGCGATGCTTGATATATGGAGCTTTCGGCGTAAAGATGACATGATTGAGGAGAGTAAAATTTTCATGGAGGATATTACCAAAGATGATCTCCGTTACGATATTGGTTCAGGCAATGGTATGTCGAGAACCGAGCGCCAATGGCTGCAAATCCAAAAAGCCGTAAGCAATGACCCTACCCCTGAAATTGATAAAGAAGGTTTAAAAGCCGAAATGCTTGCCTGGAAATACCCCCTTCATTTTATCGATTTCGAGACCACTGCTGTGGCCATTCCCTTTCACAAAGGCATGCGGCCTTATGAGGGTATTGCCTTTCAATATTCGCACCATATTGCGTATGCAGATGGAAGGATAGAACATGTGGGCGAGTACCTGAACACCAAAAAAGGCGAATTCCCGAACTTTGAATTTGTGAGGCACTTAAAAGCAGAACTTGATCAGGATGAGGGTACTATTTTCAGGTACCACAACCACGAAAACACCTACCTGAACATGATTTACCGGCAACTTGTCAAAGCTGATGAAAATGATGTTAAGGATAAAAATGAGTTGATGGATTGGATTAAAACCATCACCCATTCAACCAACGCTTCAGCAGAAAGCTGGGCCGGGGAAAGGGATATGGTGGATTTATTCAAAATGGTGAAGGACTATTATTATGATCCAAAAATGGGAGGCTCTATTTCGCTAAAAGCCGTTTTGCCGGCTGTATTAAATTCAAGCACTTATTTAAAAAACAAATATTCCCAAGCAATTTATGGTGCTAAGGGTGGAATGAAAAGCCTGAACTTTACTGATCATGTATGGATCCAATTAGATGATAAAGGAAATGCAATCAGCCCTTACAAGCAGTTGCCGCCCATGTTTGAAGGTGTGAAAACGGAATCTTTGGACTTTTTGATATCCGATCCCAAGCTTGCAGACGGAGGCGCTGCCATGACTGCTTACTCCCGCATGCAATTTACCAAAATGAGCGATATCGAAAGCCGGGAAATCCAAAAAGCCCTTCTGAAATATTGCGAGCTCGATACCCTGGCCATGGTGATGATTTGGGAGTATTGGGAGCGGGAATTGTAGGAAGCGTTACAAACTAACGAATGCCAAAAAATTTAGTTTATTGGTAATTGTTGGTTAAGCAATGCTCTGGATTAACATTAAGAGCAGCATGGGCAAGAAAAGATTTAGGATGTTGACAAGGACTTAATATCTGAAATATACTTTTTGATAAATGACGCGATTGTTGAAGTATAATCAACTAACCTAATGTTTGATAAGATTTCAATGCCATATTTGTCGATTAGATTACCAAGTGAAGAATTTAGAAATGACGTAGTCATAACACTTATTCCTTGAAAAGAAATGATAACGGAATAGCCATCAGATATTGCTTGATTTAATACAACTTCTAATTGAATCCCGTCTGCATTCGACAAGGCACTATTAGTAATATCCTTTAATATGATTTTTTGTGTTTTCATGATTTAATAAGACTGCAAAAGTAATTAAAAAAGATCCAATTCATCTGAATTCACTTCTTTTAGTGGTAAGTTACTGGTATAAAGAGTGACAACAATTAATGTGCCCGGAAAATTTGAGGTGAACAATTGAGTATTTATCTTGCCGTTGGGATGTAATACAAAAACTGTGTTATTACTGATGATAAGGAGCCTTCCTTGTAAGGTCTTTATATTTCCAATAACCGTATCCCAACCAAAACCCCTATTATGTGGTTTTGTTAACGCAGAAAAACTTAATTCAAAGGCTTTTTCTAAAGCTTTATCATTTGCTAATTTTTGTTCGCCAGTCTTTTTTAGAAATCTGTTTACAGAATTGGGTATTCCTATTCCAAAATCACAAACACAAGTTATTATACTATTTGTTCTTGTGTTATACTGAGTAAAAGTATAGCCTGGGATTTTGGAATGCGAATGATCAAATATATTGTTTAGAAGTTCACCTAACGAATTTCCTAAAACAAAGAGGTCGTGGCCAGAAAAATGGTTATTCTCGAAATATTCTTTTACCCTAATGGTATAAAACTCTTTCCCTTCATCTCTAATCAGCCAAAGAGGGAAAGTTTTTTGATCTCTAGGATCTTCAAGTCCGGTTTCCGTTACAGAATCGCAAAAACGGTCAAACCCAAAACTACCCAAATAATCTTTGATACGAGGGATAGTTTTTGATATCTTAATTTTAAATCCTTTTGACTGATATTCATGGATCAAACAAGCCAAAGGGGCAATATGATATGGCTTTAGGAACCTTGATAATGAGAAATCCAAATAAATAGCTTTTGCTGGAAATGCTCTATAATTGTGATTCTGAACTCGGTTAGAATTTAACCATTTGACGTGGGTTTCAACATTGTTAAAATCAACGACATGAATAGTTTTTATTTTAGAAATAGTCATTGAAATTTCTTTTATTTATCCATAAATCACTCCGGTAGCAAGGTTTGAATTCAGTTTGAATTTGATGTAAAGGTAATCAGTTCGCACAAACAATTGTCGCTTGTTTTTGAAATAATTAAGGCTGATTGGCTGGAAATATTAATTATCTGATGATAAACTGGCTGATGGTGGTGCTGCCATGACCGCCTATTCCCGCATGCAGTTTACCGAAATGAGCGATATCGAAAGCCGGGAAATCCAAAAAGCCTTGCTAAAATACTGCGAGCTCGATACCCTGGCGATGGTGATGATTTGGGAGTATTGGGCAAAGGATCTGCACATTTAGATGCCACATTTCAGGTTTGGAATTTTCAATATTTAATTTATAACGAAACAGGATTGTAAATAGTTTCTGCATTGAAATTCCCCTGATTTCAGAAAATAATTCTCATACTCTCCACAATTGTTTTAATCGCCCTAAACAAAATTGCCGGGAATTTCTTTTTTTGTTTTCGTTGAGGAATGATGAAAAGGTTAGTTTTTCGAGGCTGCCCATGCATTGTTTCATTTGAGGCTGTTTATAAAAAAACCTTATGAAAAACAATTAAAACCTATAAAGTCAGGGTTTGACTTTAAGTCAAGCCCTGACTACCCCAAGACTTAAAATTACTCCGCCGATAACCTCAACAACTCCACAATCATCTTCAAAGCTTTCTCCATATCTTCCACATAAATGTGCTCGTCGAGGGCGTGCTCGTTTCGGGCACCTATGCCCACCACCCATTTATTCTTTCGTTCGCAGTTCTCTTTCCAGCGGAGTTCATCGTCTTCGTTATTAAAAATGTCATTGCCATTTCTAATCCTGTCGTTGTAAGCCCACCAAATTGCGTTTCTAATGTAAATTTCATCGAACCTGCTTTCTGCTATTCCGGAATTAAGGGCAATAAAATAGTCGTCTATTTCCAAAAATTCTACCCTGTCAGCTTTTTCCCACTCTGTGTTTTTTATGTCACCAAAATAGGTTCCGCTTTCTTTTATTTTTCTCAGCCACAAAAACGTATTGCACTTTTTGCATTGGGTGAGGTCGGGAAATTCGGGAAGGTTTGGGGCTATTCTCTTGCCATCGGAATATATTTTTGCTCCAAAGGTGTTTCCGCTTGCTATGCTTCCTTTGGTTAAATGATTGCCGCAGCCTAAGCATTTGTAAATGCAATCAGGGCCTTCTGTCATTTCATTAAGTAAATATTTTTTCTAACTAATAAGTCAATTAATGGGTGGGTAAAGAATATCAGGGTCAGATTGATGTGATCGACCATAATAGAATAAACTGTTTTGATCGTATTTAGAGTAAGCCCATTGATCTTTTGTCTTTAATTCTATTATGATCAATTTTAGGTTTTCCCATTTGGAGACAATCGGACACTCCAGATCGTTTTCGCTATAATAATTTCTTAGGTAGCTTTCACAATTCTCAAAAGCAAGGTCTTCACCATTTTCATCCTTCACAACTATTCGGTACCAACCGGTAAATACTAGCTTTGCTTCGGGTCGTTTGCCTAACCAGTAAGGCAGTTCAAAATACTTATTGTTATCTGGTACGATGGCGAATAGAGGCCTCTTTTTTTTATCATCAATATTCCAATTTATACAAGTTGTCCAGTTGGGGATTTCAATTTCCTGATTCTTCAAGCTACAATATCCATCTTGGTCTAAGTGTCTGCAATGCTTGCAGTGTCGGATTAGCTTTTGTTTTTCATAAAAATGATAATAAAGCCCATGATGACAAACGGAATACTCAGCCATTGCCCCATGTTTAGCGCCATGCTATTTTCAAAACCCACCTGTGGTTCTTTGAGGAATTCGATGAAAAAACGGGCGCTGAACAGCATTACAAGAAACAGCCCGAAGACTAACCCCGGCTTAGGCTTCCCGTTATTTTTCCAGTATATTCTGTGTAGGATAAAGAAAATTGCAAGGTAGCACAAGGCCTCATAAATTTGTGTGGGATGTCGTGGAATGTTATTATCCTGAACAAAAATAAATGCCCAGGGAAGATCGGTGGGTTTGCCATAAATTTCGGAATTCATCAAATTGCCTAATCGGATAAACATGCCCGCCAGCGCAACCACAATCACGATGCGGTCGAGGGTCCAAAAAAATGTTTTACCGGTTTTTTTTGAAAAAATCCACAATCCTAACAAAATACCAATGGCTGCCCCGTGTGAGGCAAGTCCGCCACTCCATATTTTAATAATTTCCAGGGGATTGGAAAAATAATATTCGGGCTCATAAAAAAGTACATGCCCCAGTCTTGCACCAATTATCGTGGTAATTAGCATGTACATTGCCAGCTTGTCGAGCAGGTTGATGGCTTCTTTTGGGCTTTTAATTTCGTGTTTGAAAGCCTTGGTCAAAATTAGGTAACCGAAAAAGAAACCACTGGCAAAAAGTAAACCGTACCATCTTACCGGAAACCAGGTTCCCGGAAATATTTCCGGGCTCACATTCCATTCGATAAATTGTAGCAACATAAGATAAAATTTTGGCAAAGATAGATTTTTAGGCAGTAAAATATCAATAGGATTATCCTTCCAATAGATCATGGCAAAGCAAAAAGTTTTATTTTTACACAAAAAAACATTCCTATGCTACAATATCAAATAGGATTAACAATGCTTCCCGGCGTGGGCGATGTGCTTGGCAAAAAACTGGTGGCCTACTGCGGCGGGGTTGAAGCCGTTTTTAAGCAAAAGAAAGCCGCACTCGAAAAAGTTCCAGGAATCGGGCAAAAGCTCGTGAATGCCATTTTATCGCAAAATGTGTTGGCCCGCGCCGATGAAGAAATGGCCTTTATCGAAAAAAACAATATCACCACACTTTTCTACCTCGAAAAAAAATACCCGGCCCGCCTGAAAAATTGTATCGACAGCCCCATTATGCTTTATTACAAGGGGAACGCCGATTTCAACACACCAAAAGTTATCAGTGTGGTAGGAACACGCAAAGCCACGGAATATGGCAAAGAAATGTGTGAAAAAATTATTAAAGATCTGGCGGAACATGGTGTGCTGGTGGTGAGTGGCCTGGCTTATGGCATCGATACTTGCGCCCACCGGGCATCGTTGGAGCAAAGGCTTAAAACGGTGGCTGTTTTGGGCCATGGCCTCGACAGGCTCTACCCATACCTCAACACTGCTTTGTCGGAGAAAATTATGGATCATGGCGGTTTGATTACCGAGTTTATGAGCAAGACCAAACCCGACCGCGAGAATTTCCCCAAGCGCAACCGCATCATCGCCGGCCTTGCCGATGCAACGCTGGTAGTGGAAGCTGCAAAATCGGGTGGCGCGTTGATTACCGCCGAAATAGCAAATTCTTACAACCGCGATGTATTTAGCGTACCCGGGCGCATTGGTGATCCATATTCTGAGGGCTGCAATTTTTTGATTAAAACCAACAAGGCCCACCTTATCCAATCTGCCCAAGACGTTGCCTACATCATGGGCTGGCAGAGGAGCAACGAAATAAAACCCAAAATCCAACGGGAGTTGTTTATAGAATTATCACCCATCGAAGAAAAAATTACGGATATACTCCGCATGGAGGATTCGATGGGTATAGACGATATTTGTTACAAAACCAAGTTGCCCACCAGCAAAGTGTCGGCTACCTTGCTCAACCTCGAATTTCAGGGTTTGGTGCGGGTATTGCCCGGGATGGTTTACAAGCTGGATATGTGAACCTCTAAACCCTGACAGAGTTTGAAACTCTGTCAGGGTTGAATATTCAATAATCCGGAAAAGGCATCCGATGAATAGTGCTTTAGTAAAATTTTCCGTGTGATATATTGGTAAACCTAACAGGTTTACCCGTCTGAGTTTATCCTGATCTTTGAAAAGTTATCCTTTGTTTAAAACCTGGAAACCTGTTAGGTTTTCACCCTATCACACATCACATATCAAACATCACACATCGGACTCCGAATGGTCGGAGCAGGCTATCTGATATCTTTCTTTGCCCCGGCAGGATAAGGCAGTAGCAGTCACACCGTGAATTCTTTCTAAGAGAAAAGCGAGTTTTAAAAGTAAAGTGCTGCTGGCCGGCAGTATTCACGGTGTGACTGGAAATACCAGTAAGCTTAGGAAAGTCATCCGATGAATACTGCTTAAGCAAATGCGCTTGGCGCAGAGGAAAAGAAATACTTTCGGGCGTAACTCATCGGATGACTAAATTCAAGCTGCAAAACCCTACTCCTTTACCCACTTCCCCGAACCCACATTTTTATTATTAAAAGTAATCCGGTAAGGATAAGTTCCTGTGGAAAGTTTGATGGTACTTATAATTTCCAGCCTTTCATCAAGGGTGGTAGTAAATACAAGGTTCCCGGTCATATCGAATAGCTCGAACAAGGCATTGTTGATCTGCGGCCCGGATTGAACCGTAAGAAATTCCCTGCCTGGGTTTGGATATACGATAGCATCCTGCATGGTAAGGCCGGCGGGTTCTTCCCCTGTGCCAACGATAAGGCCGTCTTTGTTTACTTTTATAATCAGGA
>Ga0208900_1000723_pt1 | contig 19811 bp, 16 predicted proteins | sample AntAceMetag02UKK_FD_184763 | JGI IMG/M metagenome (GOLD analysis project Ga0208900, IMG submission 184763) | Saline lake microbial communities from Ace Lake, Antarctica - Antarctic Ace Lake Metagenome 02UKK (SPAdes) (version 2) | ecosystem: Environmental > Aquatic > Non-marine Saline and... | reverse complement strand
CAGGCCACAGAATTTACAAATAAATTCGATGTTAATGAGCTTTCAAATCAGGAACTGGATATTTTGATAGAAAGGATTAAAAGTGCATAACCGAGCGAAAAAAGAAATACTCAAAGCATATTTGGCCGGCATTATCACAAAGCCAGAATTTGAAAAGTATTTAACTTTGGATTTTCCCGGGCTGATAATGCTTGATGACGGCGAAATGAAACCGGATGACAAAGAAATATCAGACATTGCCGATAAGATTGGTTTTGATATATTTAGATTCGATATTTATGAGATAAAGCCGGACGATGTGGAACGGATTAAAAACAACGAAGGAGCAGTAAAGGAACTTTGAACGCCGGACGAATCTTTGTTGTAACAGGCCACAATTTGCGAGCTACTTCCAACTCGTGGATGCTACAGCTTTTCATTTCCATAGTTGTAACAGGCCACAATTTGCGAGCTACTTCCAACCCAAAACCATTGATGTGTATGTTGATTTAAGTTGTAACAGGCCACAATTTGCGAGCTACTTCCAACCAGCTTGACCATGGTTAGGCTGCGCTTTTAGTTGTAACAGGCCACAATTTGCGAGCTACTTCCAACTTTAGGGTCGTGTTATCCAACCCTATAATCGTTGTAACAGGCCACAATTTGCGAGCTACTTCCAACTATTTAACATAATGTTTAAAATAAATGACAGTTGGATCAGGCCAATTAAGAAACCTTGAAATGAATGATGTTCCAATTGCAACATCATTCTTCATCTTTGTAAAGTCCCCGTACTTTGCAGCCTCATCCAGATTATCCATCAAAAACCTCTTTGCAACCTTTACAGTTCATCAGCACCTACCGGGCGCAAAGACACCCTCCACAGCTTCGATAATGTCGAGGTGCGACTAAGTGCAAGCCGCCCAAAATACCAGCATCACATATTTTCAAAAATCAAAAAATCGGATGCTAAAAAAATGAGCAATACAGCTAAAAGGCAATTATTAAAAGCATATTTGGCCGGCACCATCACAAAGGAGGAGCTTAAAAAATATAGTAAAATGCGCTTTTCTCCATTTATAATGCTGCAAGACGGCGAAATGGAGACACAATACAAAGAAATTGCAGCCATCAGCGAAAAGATCGGTTATGATGTTTTTTATTTGGATATTGTAGAGATCAAAACGAACAGCGATAACCAGGTCATAAAATTGTAGTTTTTTTTTATGTTTCAAAACAAATTTGTCCGTTAATAAGAAAGCGAGGCATAAAAAAAGAGCCGTAAATGTTTAATTTACAGCTCTTTATATTTTTTGTTGGCGGAGAGCGAGGGATTCGAACCCCCGGACCCTTGCAGGTCAATGGTTTTCAAGACCACCGCGATCGACCACTCTGCCAGCTCTCCGCGACAAAAGTACACTTTTTTTAAATTTTCCAATTTTTTTTTATGCTTTTCCCAATAAACTTTTAAAAATGATAAGCGATCTATTCCTTTATTTATGCTTCGTCCATGAATGTTAAAAACCGCAAACTGATGCTTGTTAGCCAGTTACTTTTTTTAATACCGTCTGCTATGTGCGAAAATTACCTTTGAAACAATACTTCAGCAGATGTTACAAAAATTAAAATTAGCTCCACGATGAAGACAATAGCCATCCTCACCTTAAGTTTAATCTTATCATTTTCGGTTTTTAGCCAAACACCAAAATTTGTAAAAGCACAATTTTTTTATGCTAAATTTTACACACCCACCGAAGGCTCTTATGTGGAAACTTACCTCTCGGTATTCGGAAATAGCGTTGAGTATGTTAAACTGCCCAATGGCAAATTTCAGGGAAAGGTTGGTGTATCACTGGTTTTCTCAAAAGATTCTGCCGTTGTGAATTTTGATAAATATGAGCTATTGAGTCCTGAAATTGATGATACTTCAAGCATCACGTTTAATTTTCTTGATCAACAGCGTTTTGTTTTACCCAATGGTGAATACAATCTCGAAATCAAAATCAGTGATCTCAACAGTAAATATGTTCCTGACCCCAGCAACCAAACCATTTTAATAAATTTTCCTGAAAATGAGGTTTCGGTTTCCGGTATTCAGCTTATCGAATCTTACACCGAAACCACCGAACCCAATGTGCTAAGCAAAAGTGGTTACGACCTTGTGCCTTACGTAACCCCTTTCCTTCCTGATAATGTTAACCTTCTCACTTTTTACGCCGAGATTTACAACACCAGTAAATTGCTTGGCAGTGATGGGAAATTTCTTGTAAATTATTACCTGGAATCGTACGAAACAGGTAAAAAACTAAATAAATTTACCAGTTTTAAAAGAGCGGATGCAAAGCCGGTGAATATAATATTTGCTAATTTCAACGTGAGCGAGCTGCCCTCGGGGAATTACCGGCTTGTGGTTGAAGCCCGAAACCGCGACAATGAAGTGATTGCTTCTAACCGCTTGTTCTTTCAACGGAGCAACCCGGATGTGCCGATAGATTATTCAGACTACGACGGTGTTTCTGTCGAAAACTCCTTTGTAACAAAAATTACCAGCTACGACACTTTAAGGCTTTACATTGATTATCTGGGGCCAGTCTCGACAAATATGGAGTTGAATTTTGTTAATTACCAAATAGATAAAGGCAGCGCTGATTTGGAAACCATGCAACGCTATTTCTTTAATTTTTGGATGGATCGCGATGAACTAAATCCTGAGTATGCCTGGAAACAATACCTGAGTTCGATTGAATTGGTAAATGAACAATTTGGTGCCCCGGGCAAAAAAGGTAAAAAAGGATACCAAACTGATATGGGCAGAGTTTTCCTAAAATACGGCCCGCCAAATACAATTACCGACCGTCCGTTTGATGCAAGTACTTCGGGAATGGCTATTAGCGAAGGAGGTGATTCCGGGAATGCCGGGACGGTGCCTTACCAAATATGGCATTACTACACACTTGAAAAACTCAATTTAAGAAATTCAAAGTTTGTTTTTGCAAATGTTAACCTGGCATTGTTCGATTACAAATTAATCCATTCTAATGTTCCCGGCGAAATAAACAATGCCAACTGGCAGTCGGAACTGCACTGGAGATTCCAGAATAATGCAAACATGCCTGGACAGGATAAATACGGCGGACAATCCGGAGATTATTACAATAATCCACGATAATTTTCCTACCTATTTTCTCCCATTCTATTTATGGTATGTCTATAAAGTTGGTAATTTTCAGTATTCTAAAAAAAATCTCCCGCAGATTTCGCCGATAGGCGCAGATAAAATCTGCGCCTATCGGCGAAATCTGCGGGAAACATTATTAAAAAGACAGGCTCTATTTAGGCTGTTATTCGTAACTTTGTCGCCCTAATGAAAACAGCGGTTGTAATATTAAACTGGAACGGAAGACTTTTCCTCGAAGCTTTCCTGCCAACTATTATCGAAACCAGCAAAAGTGTTGCTGATGTGATCGTGGCCGACAATCAATCAAGCGACGATTCCCTGGAATTCCTCCAAAAATATTTTCCTGATGTAAGGATAATCCATACCGGCGGTAATTATGGCTATGCTGGTGGTTACAACAGGGCATTAAGTCAAATAGATGCAGAATATTTTGTTTTGCTAAATTCTGATATTGAGGTTACAAAAAATTGGATTGAGCCTATTATCCAGTTAATGGATGAAGATAAAACGATTGCTGCCTGCCAGCCAAAAATACTTTCGTTCAAGGAGCGCGATACCTTTGAATACGCCGGTGGGGGAGGTGGCTTCATCGATAGATACGGCTATCCTTTTTGCCGTGGTAGGCTGTTTCAATCGCTCGAAAAAGATACCGGCCAGTACGATGATAATACCGAAATTTTTTGGGCCAGTGGTGCATGTTTGTTTATGCGGGCTGAGTATTTTGAGGCCATCGGGGGGCTGGATGAAGATTTTTTTGCCCACATGGAAGAAATTGATATTTGCTGGAGATTAAAACACCAGGGTTATAAAATAATGTATTGCAGCCAATCAATCGTTTATCATGTTGGCGGGGGTACACTCGATAAATCTTCCCCAAAAAAGACCTATTTGAACATGAGGAACAACATTACCATGTTGTATAAAAACCTACCCAAAAAACAGTTGTATTCTATTTTTATCAGCCGGCTATTTCTTGATTTTTTTGCAGCAATTAAGTTTTTGATTGATGGAGGCGTGAGGCACTTTGGCGCTGTAACCCGGGCACATCTTGGATTTTATTTTTCCTATAAAAAGAATCGGAGAAAAAGAAAGCAAATTCAACATCAGTATGTTTCACAAATTTATTCTGGAAATATTGTGGTCGATCATTTCTTTAGGGGAATAAAAAGTTTTAAGGACTTGAAAAGGGAAAAATTTAGTGACTAGTTTCTGTCCATAAAGTCATCATTTTTCAATAATAAAAAAAAGCCTCCCGCAGATTTCTGTATAATGATATTTTAATCCTTTTCAATAAAACTTTCCACAGCCAGCCTGTACGAATCAAATCCAAATCCGATAATACTGCCTTTAACATTTGGCGAAAGGTATGATACATGCCTGTAATCTTCACGCTTGAAAATGTTTGAAATATGCACTTCTACCACCGGGGTGGAAACAGCTTTAATAGCATCGGCAATGGCAATGGAAGTATGCGTATATGCCCCGGCATTGAGAATAATCCCATCATAAGAAAACCCTTTACCGTGCAGTTCGTCAATTATTTCACCTTCAATATTAGACTGGTAATACTTAAAATTGATCGCTGGATAGGCTATTTTAAGGATAGATAAATAATCTTCAAAATTCGACTTGCCATAAATTTCTGTTTCCCTTGTCCCCAGCAAATTAAGGTTGGGCCCATTGATGATGAGTATTTGCATGTTAAAATGTTTTCAGCAAAATTAATTATTCCGGCCAAAGCATTACCTTTATCCGATTATGAATAAAAACTTTATACAAGCAGTGGCTGATTACAGCTACCTAAGCGAACAAGGATATCATCCCCGTTGGTTCATCGATTTGGTGGGTAACCGGTATTCATTGTCCGAGCAGGATAAAACTGTGCTTTACCGAGGCGTTGTTTTATCATCAAAATGTTATAGTCGAAAACAGAAAATTATAACTCCCGAAAAGAAATTAAGTCCCATTTTTATCGATGGCTTCAACGTTATTTCAACCATTACTTCTTATTTGCTTGGTTTACCGGTTTATGTTGCAATGGATGGATTGTTGAGGGATGCTGCAAATAAACGCGGCGACCTCGATACCAATCCAAAACTAACTGAAACGATCGACTTGATTTTGAAATATCTTAGCGAAAGAAACCTCCATCATCCGGTTTTTTATCTTGATCAACAAGTAAAAACTTCTGATGAAACAGCACATTTAATTATGCATTCATCATATGCGAAATTTGTTTTTCCTGAATGTAAACAATCACAACATGTAGATGATGAATTAATTCGCATGGCTGATGGCACGATTTGTACATCCGATTCAGGTATCATCGATGATACACAAGCTGTAGTATTTGATCTTGCACAACATGTGCTCAAGTATTTTCACACTCCCAATTTTGTTGATCTGGGCAGTCTCAATGACCTTACAGATTTTTAAACTCAGAAATTTGGTTTCATAAATATTGATAAAGTATTAGTTTTGCAAACGAATCCAATAGGGGTGCCCCAACATTTCGGGCTGAGATCATACCCATTGCACCTGACCCGGGTAATGCCGGCGTAGGGACAAAGTGGCTTACATGACCTTGTTTTTCCTCTATTGATTTTTAATTCATTGTTGAAATAAAAATCAATTGAAAAATGAAAAAGTTATTGTTTTTTGCATGTATTCTAATCATGCCATTATTTGCATTTACTCAATTTTCCATCAAAGGAACCATCAACGACTCCCTTGCAGGATATAGCCTTCCCGGGGCCCACATCGTTGTTGAAAACTCATTTAGCAACGCTGTGAGCGATGTAAATGGCCATTTCAAAATTAAAAATCTAAACCAGGGTACCCACCAAATCATTGTTTCTTTTCTTGGTTACCAAACGGAGTCAAGAACTGTCGATCTATCGAAAGATGTAGAAATTGATGTTGTGATGAAACCACGTGCCATAATGGAGGATGAAGTGGTGATAAGCGCTACACGTGCAGGCAGGAATTCGCCCAAAACTTATCAGCAGATTGGGCAACAAGAAATCAGGGAACAGAACCTTGGCAAGGATTTGCCGGTTTTGCTCGAAACCACGCCGGGAGCAGTAATTACCTCCGATGGCGGGGCTGGAATCGGTTACACCGGGATAAGAATTCGAGGCTCTGACATCACACGCATTAATGTTACAGTGAATGGAATCCCGCTTAACGATCCTGAATCGCAAGCTGTATTTTGGGTAAACATGCCCGATTTTGCCAGCTCGGTCGATAATATCCAGGTGCAGCGTGGCGTGGGTACTTCAACCAATGGTGCCGCAGCTTTTGGGGCCAGCATAAATATAAAAACTCAAAGCCTAAAGGCCGATCCTTATGCCATGTTGAGCAGTTCGGCTGGTAGTTTTAATACTTTGAAAAATTCGCTAACTTTTGGAACAGGTTTATTGAATGGGCGGTTTACCATCGATGGCCGGCTTTCAAAAATTAGCGCTGATGGATACATCGACAGGGCTTCGAGCGATTTAAAATCGTTTTTTGTAAGTGGTGGCTACTATGGCGAAAAATCTATCATCAAACTCAACGTTTTTTCAGGTAAAGAAAAAACTTACCAGGCGTGGTATGGTGTTCCTGGCGACACCCTCGAAACCAATCGCACCTATAATCCCGCGGGTGAATACTACGATGAAAATGGGAAAATAAAATACTACGATAACCAAACTGACAACTACCAGCAGGATCATTACCAATTGATGTTTTCGCGAATGGTTAACCGTAATTTAAATTTAAACGCGGCGCTTTTCTATGTAAAAGGTTACGGATATTACGAGAACTACAAAGCCAGCGAATCGTTCGAAGATTATGGTTTAGATGATGTAATTATTGGAAATGATACTGCTTTTGAAACAGATTTGATTAACAGAAAATACCTTGATAACGATTTTTACGGCCTTACTTTTTCAGGAAATTATAACAGCTTTAAAAAAGTTACAGGGTCATTTGGCGGAAGCTACAACTATTATGATGGCGGGCATTACGGTACTATAATTTGGGCGAATTTTGCAAGCAACGGAACAATCGATAGGCCGTGGTACAACAATACCGGAAAGAAAACCCAATACAATGTTTTTGGCAAAATTAATTATCAGATGCTAAAAAATTTGAGCATTTATGCCGACCTCCAGTTTCGTGGGATAAATTATGATATTTCGGGTACACACGATGATTTACGAGACATTTCGCAGCAGCACGATTTCTCATTTTTTAACCCGAAATTTGGATCGGTATGGGAAATCAATCAAAACCACCAGGCTTATTTTTCGTTTGCCATAGCCAACCGCGAGCCTACCCGCAGCGATTTTAGAGATGCTGATGAAGGACATTTACCAACTGCGGAAAAATTGACCGATTATGAAGCCGGATACAATTACAGCGCTGGTAATTTAAGGTTTAACGCCAACTTCTTTTTAATGAATTATAAGGATCAACTGGTTTTAACCGGGGAGATAAACAATGTAGGTGCACCCATTTTTACAAATGTTACCGAAAGTTACCGCACCGGGCTTGAATTTGTTGCCGGAATCAGGACCAACGATTGGCTACGATGGGAGGGGAATGTTTCGATAAGCAAAAACAAGGTTAAAGGGTTTGTTGAATTTGTTGACAATTGGAGTTGGCCTTATGAGCAGATAAGTTCTGATTTGGGCGAAACTGATCTTTCATTCTCACCAAATACGATAGCAAATAGCATCTTTACTTTTACGCCGGTCGAAAAATTGAATATCAAACTCATCTCCAAATACGTGGGCAAACAATTTATCGATAATACTTCAAGCAATCAAAGGTCGCTTGATGCTTATTTCGTGAACGATCTCAATTTGAATTATACCATCAAAACCGACCTTTTTAAGGAAGTTGGGTTTTACCTGAACATCTCCAATATTTTTAGTGAGCAATACGAAACCAATGCCTGGATTTACCGATATTATTCTGATGGGCAGGAATACATGATGGATGGTTTTTTTCCACAGGCAGGGGTAAATGTTTTGGCCGGTGTTTCTTTAAAACTGTAATAAGACATTTTTGGGGCAACTGCAAATTAGTGAATTTTTTTTAGTCCGCAGTTTTCAGTCGGCAGTGGGCTGAAGACTTTTGACTGGAAACTAAGGGCTGCTCATGAAAGCTTTCGGGGCAGCGGACTCATTATAAAAATCAATTATGAGACCAGTCTAAAAAGGCACGAAGCACTCTATTTATACAATTTACGTCTCAGATTATCAGTATATTAAAAATATTATCCGTGCATCTCCCGAAAAATCGGGACAGGCTGTGGCTTTTTAAACCGGGTTCAATGGTATTAAAAAACGATGTTCCACAAAAATGCAAGTAGAACCACATTTTTAAATTGCTGGTGGTTATTCCGGCATTGTTTAAACCTTTTCCCTGTTTTTTGGTTTATCCTCCCAAACATTAAACATGTCAAAAACCTATTTTGTATTTTTCTTTTTATTGATTTCTGGTTTTTTTGCGAATGCTCAAAAGCCTGTTCCAATATTTGATTTTGATGGCTTTGATCCATTTTTGCATCAGCAAAACGATACAACTTACGTTATTAATTTCTGGGCTACCTGGTGCAAACCCTGCGTAAAAGAGTTGCCTGCCTTTGAGGAATTGAACGAAAAATTCAAGGATGAGAAAGTGAAAGTTATTCTCGTTAGCCTCGATTTTATAAAACATTACGATTCACAATTGTTGCCCTTTATTAAAGATCGTCAATTGAAATCGAAGGTTTTGTTGCTTAACGACCCCAGGAGTAACCGATGGATCGACAAGGTGAGCCCCGATTGGTCCGGAGCCATCCCGGCAACGGTAATTTATAGGGGAAACATGCGGGAATTTTATGAAAGGTCGTTTACCTTCGATGAACTTGAAAAGGAGGTGGAAAGTTTTTTAGAATACGAATCAGGTAAATGAGGCCAGTTTAAAAAGCCACTATACCCCTAAATCCCCTATTCCGCAAGTGCGCATGGCCGTCAGGTTAAGGAATAAACCAGGAGTTTGTTTCCAGATGAGAATCCATAGCCCTGTGCTTTAGCGCAGGGTAATCAAAGGTGCTTGGGGTTATTTGGAGAGGCCGTTCACGGCCTTTCTCTGCAAAATTGGGGAAAGCAATAGTTTTAGCGTTTTTAGATTACACTCATTAATAAATATTTTTTTATTGCAAACTTTAAATACGATTAATATGAAAAATCCAATTTTATTTTTAACAGCTTTTCTTTTAATGAACATTGCAACATTTGCCGGAAGCGGCGATGGTGTGGAAGTTGGCGACAAAGCCCCGGCTTTCTATTTGCAAAATGTTGATGGCCGCATGATCTCGCTTTCTGATTATGATGAGAAAAATGGTGTGATTGTTATCTTTACCTGCAATCATTGTCCGTATTCCGTAGCTTACGAAGACCGGATAATTGCACTGGATAAAAAATATGCTCCCCTGGGTTTTCCCGTGGTGGCCATTAATCCGAACGACCCGGATGTTCAGCCTGCTGATTCCTATGAAAAGATGGTAGAACGTTCACAGGAAAAAGACTTTCCCTTCCCCTATCTTTTTGATAAGAGCCAGGAAGTTTATCCTGAGTACGGTGCTACCAGAACGCCCCACGTTTTTTTACTCGAAAATAAGGGGAAATATTTTGAAGTCATCTATATTGGTGCCATCGACGACAATTACCAGAACGAAGAATATGTGGAGGAAAAATACCTTGAAAATGCCATCGACGACATCCAAAGCGGCAAGAAAGTGATGACTGATTTTACCAAGGCCATTGGCTGTACCATTAAAGCGAAGAAGTAATTCCGGTTTATTATTGCAGGCTCTGCCTGCTAAAACCTGACTTTAAAAGGCAGGCTGAGCCTGCGGAAATAAATACAGCTTAGGCATAGCCTAAGCCGAACATACCGGAATTTTATTGAGTAGTACAATTAATTAGAGCCTGCTGAAAAACTATACATTGTTTCATTAATTAATATTGTCGGTGCTCTGCACCTCATGATTCAATGTTGAATCCATTTTTCTACAAATATTTTCGCCACGCTGTGGCTGATACTAAAGGTGCAGAGCACCGGAAATCTTTGTAGAAAAGATGTTTCCTCGGTAGAAAAGCAAGGTGCAACGCACCGAGATATTAAATGCAAGGGGTTTTTATTAACCATGCAAAAACCTCGCATCAAAGCAAAACATAATTTATGCAAGGGATATATAATAAAGGGTCACGAATTTTTCAGCAGACCCTAATTACAAAGCCATTTCAACCAGCATCCCAAACAATTCGGTGAGTGAAATATCCATCTCGCGGGCCATTTTTGGGACAATACTTTCCTTGGTTAACCCGGGGACTGAATTTATTTCGATGAAGTATAGCGTGTCATTTTTTTCAGAATAAATGTAATCGGCCCTGACTACACCTCTACAATTTAACTTTTGGTAAATCATGGCGGTTGTTTGCTTAATGCGGATTTCCAGTTCTTCCGAAATATCGGCAGGAACAATTTCTTCGGCCAATGCCGGATTGTATTTTGCTTCGTAGTCGAAAAACTCTTTTTTGCTTTTGACCTCACAAATCGGAAAAACAAGCATCCCGTCCTTGCCATCCATCGTGCCACAGGTTAGCTCCCGCCCCTGGATAAACTCCTCGATCAATACCTCTTCATCTTCATCAAAAGCAAGCTTGATGGCGGCATACAGCTCATCACTTTTTTTAACTTTCGACATGCCAACACTCGAGCCTCCTGCATTGGGTTTTACAAACACGGGAAGCGCGAGCGATTCAAGAATTTCATCGATGGAGTAATATGCGTTTTTGAAAAGATGAATGGATTTGGCAACCGGAACACCATAAGTGGAAACCACCCTGTTGCAATAATTTTTATTGAAAGTGAGCGCCGAAACAAGCGAATCGGAAGATGTAAACGGAATGTTGAGCATTTCGAAGTAGGCGGGAAGCTTCCCATTTTCGCCGGGGGAGCCGTGAATAGCACAAAACACACAGTTGAAGTTTATTTTCGTTTCATCTATCAATAAACTAAAATCATTTTTATCGATTTGATATTGCTGTCCATTGCTTTCGAAAAACCAATGGCTTTCTTTAATTTGTATGAGGTAGGTGTTGTATTTTGATTTGTCGAGCATTTCATCCACAACAGTGCCACTTTTAATAGAAATGCCGTATTCTCCCGAATTGCCGCCTGCAATTATTGCAATGTTTCGTTTTGCCATAAAACCATTATTTTTCGGCAAATGTATAGATTTTGGGTTTTGCCCGGTCATTGTGGCTGTAAAAATCCCAACTTGTATTTCGTGGGTCAGGGTGAAATTCTTACTTCATTAATCTAACATCTTTCACTTATCTTTGCGCCTCAATCCCGCAATAATTTTGCAAAAGAGAAGTTAGTATTCTCAAATTTTAATCGGGACAAACAGCATTAAATTCAAATCGCAGACATTGCATGAGTATTATAAAATTTCTCGAAAGCAAATCCTTTTTTAAGAACCTCGGTATCGCCATTATTCTAATGGCGCTTTTACTTTGGCTTAGTGTTCAGGCGCTTAGTTTTTACACCCAGAACGGTGAAGCAATTGAATTGCCCGACCTTACCGGAATAAGTTCCAATCAACTGCCGGAAATGGAGATTGCCCGGGATTTTAATTTTATCGTGATCGACTCGGTATATGATGATCATTTTAACAAAGGTGAGATTGTTTTGCAGGACCCTATTCCCGGAGCAAAAGTTAAAAGCGGCCGCAAAGTTTATATTACCATCGTTGCCACCCAACCCGAAATGGTTGTAATGCCCGATCTTGTTGACTTGTCGCTGCGTCAGGCTTTAAGTGAGTTGAAATCAAATAGCTTAAAACTTGACAAATTAAATTATGTGAGCAATTTTGCTAAAAATGCTGTGCTGGCTCAAACTATCGATGGGGATACAGTGTCCGCCGGAACTGAGGTTTTGAAAGGTACATCCATCCAGTTGATTCTTGGTAAGGGCCTGAACAATGAAAAACTTGAAGTACCGTTTTTAATTGGGATGACCGAAAATGAAGCCTTTAAAATACTAAATAATTCAGCGTTAAATATAGGTTATCTAAAATACCTTGATGGCCGCGATAAAGTCCATGCACGGGTTTACGAGCAGCAACCATCTCCAAAAGATAATGTAAAAGTAGAATTCGGGACCTATGTGGATTTGTGGTTTAGAAACGACCTATACTACAACTTCGATTCGTTGGTTAATTATTATCTAACCGATACTGTTGCAGTGGATAAAATAAAGGGGGATAAGTAAATTGCGAAGCATGATAAAATATTTCATCACCATATTATTATTAGCAGTTTTTGTTAATTTGGGTTTCAGTCAGGAAATTCTAACAGGCCTGTCGGTGAACCCTGAAATTAAAAAAGCACAAAAGGATGAGGGTTTTCAACTTTTACAGAAATCGTTTAAATCATCAAAAATTGAAACCCCAACTCCCCTTCAGTTGCCTTTTTTTGAAGATTTCAAGCAGGAAAGCATATACCCCAAACCATCCAAATGGATGGACAACTATGTTTACATCAACAAAGATTTTTCACTTTTCCCACCTTCGTGGGGCGTAGCAACCTTTGATGCAATTAATGAGTATGGCAATATTTATAGTGATGCCAATTCGCTCCAGTTTTTTGCCGACCAATTAAGCTCCAAACCCATCAGGCTCGACTCGATATTTGACCCATCACCACAAGCCCTTTGGCCTGACGATTCTGTTTATCTCAGTTTTTATTATCAGCCACAAGGCGTGGGAAATGATCCACAAAAACAAGATTCGCTGGTGCTTGATTTTGGATTCTACACCGGCAATTTTGTTTTCGACCGAATTGACTCAATCCTTGTTCCAATAGACATATATGGTGTTGATACAATTTTCCCGGGCGATACACTTATGACTCCCTGCGATTTTAGTTGGGGCATCAGGATTCTCGACACCTTGTATGCCAGCGATAGCGTAATGCTTCCCTGCGATTCGGTATTCATTCCCGAAACAAAATGGGAGCATGTTTGGTCGTCGAGGGGGATGATGCTGGATAGCTTCCTGCTCGAAAATGATTCGTTTTATTTCAAACAGGTAATGATTCCAATTAAGGATAGCGTTTATTTTAGGAATGATTTTCAGTTCAGGTTTTTCAATTACGCCAGTATTTCCAACGAAAACCTGCAAAGCTGGCAAAGCAACTGCGATTACTGGAATGTTGATTACATCCTTCTCGATCGTAACCGCAGCTGCGAAGATACAACACACAAGGATATAACCTTTGTTGGCAGGGCCGAGTCGTTTTTAAAGAATTATGAAAGCATGCCTGCATATCAATTTGAATGGGATCCAGAAAATAGGCCTACAAAGCTTGGCCTTAAAATGTATATCAGTAACCTGGATAATGGCAACCAAACTGCAGACTATTCTTACGAGGTAGTAAACGATTTAGGAAAAGTGGATACTACTATGGGATGGAATGGAGGTAGTGGCGACCTGCAACCATTCAACCAATATGGTTATTCCACCATCCCGCCATTTGCATATCCTCCGGTGAGGGGGGTTTTTAATATTCCCGGCAACCGCGATAGCATATATTTTGATATTAATCATTACCTTGAGGGTGACCCCCAGTTGGGTCTTGGTGATACTTTGACTTATAGGCAGGAGTTTAAAAATTACTATGCTTACGATGATGGCACGCCGGAATTTGGTTATGGGCTAACTCCGGCGGGTGCGCAGCTTGCTTACCGCTTCGAGTTGAGCAGGCGAGATACCCTAAGAGCCATAGATTTTTATTTTAATAAGACCCTGACCGGAGCCAACGTGCAGTTTTTTAATCTTGTGGTTTGGGATGATCTGAATAATGGACCAGGCAACATCATCTATTTTCAGGAACGCGAAAAACCGGCCTTTGCCAGTGGGCTCTATAATTTTTATCGATACCAACTGGATTCGGCAGTGCCGGTGCAAGGTGTTTTTTATGTTGGCTGGGTTCAGCTAACAAGCAAAAATATGAACGTGGGCTTTGATGCCAACAACGATGCGAGCAATAATATTTATTTCAATGTTACCGGAAACGAATGGGAGAAGTCATATTATAAAGGTGCGCTTATGATTCGGCCTGTATTGGGTAAAAAATTATATCCTGATGAACCGCTGCCCCTCAAGTCGTCGATGGATTTATTCCGTGTTGCTCCCAACCCGAGTTACGATGGCATGGTAAACCTAAAATTCCTGAGCTATCCCGGCTATACAAATGATGTTGAATTTGTTGTGCTTGAAGATGAAGTTTTGCAGAAGATGGAAGTTTTTGTTTTCAACCTGATGGGGCAAAAAGTATATCAAAACAAATATTCTCCATCTATTAATCTGTCAAAATTACCCGATGGTATATATATCGTTAGAATACTGGATTCGGTGAATAATACCGCAATGTCGCAAAAGCTATTGATAAGAAAGTAGGGAAATATGGTGGATGAAACCCTGGAGAATTCAGATGACAATGACGAACTGTATGAACATCATCGGATAAAAGTTGATCCCGGGCAAAGCCTCACCCGCATCGATAAATTCCTCACCAACCGCCTCGAAGGTGTTTCCAGAAGTAAAATTCAAAATGCCGCCAAAGCAGGGAGTATTCTTGTAAACGATAAGCCCGTTAAGTCGAACCACCGCGTACATCCCAACGATGTGATTTCGATTGTTCTCCCCACACCCGTGAGAGAATTCGAGGTGATCCCCGAAAATATTCCTTTAGAAATTTTATATGAAGACGATGATATTTTGGTCATCAACAAACAAGCCGGACTGGTTGTACATCCCGGACACGGAAATTATACAGGCACTTTGCTCAATGGCCTCGAATATTATTTTAAAGATCAACAAAATGTTGTTCCCGCGCTTGCGCATCGCATCGATAAAGATACTTCCGGGGTTTTGCTGGTTGGGAAAAATGAATTGGCGCAGACCATTCTCGGCAAGCAATTTTTCGATCACAGCATCAGCCGAAAATATTTAGCATTGGTTTGGGGTGATTTTGATGAGGATGAAGGCATCATTACAGGTAACATTGGCCGAAACCCCACCAACCGCTTACAGATGTTTGTTTTTCCTGATGACTCACAGGGAAAACATGCCGTAACACATTTCAAGGTTGTCGAGCGTTTTGGCTATGTTACACTTCTTGAGTGTGAGCTTGAAACAGGGCGCACCCACCAGATCAGGGCGCACCTGACTTACATCGGGCATCCTTTGTTTAATGATGCAAGATATGGTGGCGACAAAATTTTAAAAGGAACAACATTCACAAAATATAAGCAGTTTGTTCAAAACTGCCAGCAGATACTTCCCCGCCAGGCACTCCACGCCAAATCGCTGGGGTTTATTCATCCCACAACCCGTAAGGAAATATATTTTGAAACACCCTTACCGCAAGATATGTCTGAGGCCATCGACAAGTGGCGGCATTACGCAAGGCATAAAGATTTGTTTGGGGATTGATGAGTTGGTGGATTTTTCTCGTAAAATTGATTATTGAAAATAAGGTTTTTTTCGGTTGTAAATGATTTACCATTTTAGGCAGAAGTCCGAGTTGAAAAAACAAACCCTTTTGTCGAATGTGCATTTTTTGAATAATAAACGCCCTTCGCAGGAATTGAAACCTTTTTTTTTTTCAAACCTTAATAGGAAATTGTCACCCCAAATATTCAGATAACCTTATTACCTTATTCTAAACAACGGGTTTGTGCACGTGCCAGGGTTGTGATCCCAGTATTCTCGCGGTGTCAATATTCTTGTGTATTCAAATTCTGTAATTTGAAAATCAAGTGTGTTTCATTATTTCAGCGTTTATTTCATCCAATGTCATTTTTGATAATCCTTCTTGTTCTGCAATTTCGTTACATTCCAAAAGTGCTTTTCTGGCATATTCTCTACTTATCAAATCCAGCAACTTGACAAACAAGTCTGGCAGAAAATTTCTTTTTCCCATCACTTTGTATCCTAATTCTTGCAACTAAAACATAGACTCCGGTGTGTTTTTTTGTCAGGCAAATGGAAGTTTATATCAACAAGATCAGGATATTTCTGCCAAAAAATATAATTTTGGCATCTTCAAAATTACAGCTATGAAACGAATTTACTTTTTTGCTTTACTAACATTTTTAGCTTTAAATGCACAGGCACAAATTATCGAATTTCCTTACAACCAGGGTTTCGAAGGTCAGGTCTTCCCTCCCGAAGGCTGGCTTACATATCCTATGGTGGCCGGCGATATGGAATTTGTGAGGGTAACCGAAGGCGAATGGCCCGATTGCCTGCCCCACGATGGTAGTCTGGCTATGGCACAATACAATTCCTTCAACGCCTCTGCCGGTGAGGAAGCAATTTTAATGAGCCCCGAAATGATTTTAAGCGAAGATAATGTGCTCCGCTTTTGGTTTTTCCGCTCCGAAGACCCAAGCAACAACCGAAGGGACAAAATTGAAGTGTATTACAACTCCCTTCCAAACCTGGATGGGGCCACTTTGCTCGATACCATCAATAGGGCCTTTAACTTTTACCCACAGGAATCCTCTGAAGATTGGTACCAGTACGATTTTGAATTCAATAATGTGGGGAGCACCTACATCATTTTTAAAGCTGTAAGCGCCTATGGCTGGAAAATGTTTTTGGATGATGTGGAAGTAAACACCAACAGCATCGATACCGATCCCCCCGTGGTTATTTCGCTGGATGGTGCCCAGGTATATGCCTGGCAGCAAATGAACCTGACTTTGCGTGTGCGCGATGATTCGGAAATGCCCCAAATCCTGGAAGGAGAAACTATTATTGACGGGGAAACTTTCGAAATAATTTTAACAAAGACCGGCAGCAGTCGGGGCGACTATATTTACGAGGGCAATATTGCAGGCCAGCCCGACCATACCGAAGGGGAAATCCGATTTTGGCTTATTGACGTTCCCGAAAATGCAACCTGGTCAGAGTATTACCCGCTGCACTGGGACTGGGTACAACCCATCATGGAAGAAAGTTTTGAAGGCGAAGTTTTCCCTCCCGAAAACTGGACCATAACCGGGCAGCCCCTAACATGGCTCATCTGGAACGATTACGGTGTGGTGGATTATATCGACAGCGATAATGTGGAATGGGAAGTAGTGCCTCCCCACGGCCAACGACAGGCCGCCGTTGAATGGGATTTCCAGGGAAATTCGCAGGACGAGTGGATGATTTCGCCGCAAATAAGCATACCAGAGAATGCGGTACTGACCTTTAAAACCTTTGCCCGCTTAAATAGTTATGATTACGACGAATACCTCGTGAATGTGTCCACCGATGGCTTTACATGGAATACTCTTTGGAGTGCGGCAGATTACCCTGCCGGCGTGAGCGATTACAACGAAGATATTTCACTGAGCCTGAGCAATTACACGGGAAGCGACATTCGCATTGCGTGGCGGGCATACAACCTGATGGGAGGCAATTTGTGGTATTCGTGGTTTGTGGATGATGTAAAAATTCGCACCACCGACACGATCGTTGGAATTCAGGAAACCACAGAACCACTGATTTCGCGGGCAACACCAAATCCTTTCACAAACTATACGCAAGTGAATTTTAAAATTCACAAAACAAGCAACGTTAGTCTGGATGTATTCGGCAATGATGGAAGCAGACTGATTTACAAAATCTATCCTGCCCTTTCACCCGGTTATCAATGCATCAAGGTTGACGGGAGCGAATTGCCACCGGGCTTTTACTTTTATCAGATAACGACAGATGAGGGAACATTTTCAGGGAAACTAATCCGGAAGTAGGTAGGTAAGAATGTTTTACACATCATCTTAAAATTCAGAGATCCTGACCTAGCTCCTGTTTTCCAATAAATTATTAGCATTATATCATAATCCATGTTGTTGCATAAAACAGATTTCTCTCGGCTGGGTGGCGGTTACCAATGGCATATTTGTGTAAAGTGCTGAATTCCTAACAAATCCTCAGGCTACCTTTAAAATATTTCTTTTAAAAAGCATGGCTGATATTGTACTCATGATGATGCCAATTAAAAACAACACCCCAACTTTGGTGATTAGCGAAACAAATTCAGTATCGCGGCCAAGCACATCAAAAAAACTTTGTATTGCCCAATAGTTTACCGAAACAACGGCCATTTTCTGCATAAATGCCGGCATAAAAAATATGGGGATCATACTGCCGCCAATTGCCGACATGATGAGAATTATTATAGTAGCGAGGCCTTCGGCTTGCTTTCTGGTTGTGCTGATGGCAGCGATAAAAATCCCGAATCCCGAGCAGGCAAATGCTGTTGCCACAATAACCAGGAACAGATAAAAGAAATTGCTACCCACATCCATACCCAAAACAAGCATGGTGTAAAGCAGCATTACAATAAGCTGAAAACTACTTATTATGATAGCAAAGATCATTTTGCCAAACAAAATATTGAGCGGGTTAAGGGGAGAATAAAGCAGCCTTTTCAAGGTCCCATCCTCACGCTCGCCAAGAATTGAACTCCCCATGGCGGCTACGCTAAACAAAAGCATCATCACGGCAGTGCCCGCAAACGATTGGATCAAGGCCCAGTTTACCGCTTTTTTTCTCGATAAAGCCGTAATCTCCAAACCGCCCATCTTATCCATAATGCCTCCACCCGAAACTGTATCATCATCACTCTCGAATTGCATCCCAATTTCCTCTTCGATGCTGGCCATAATTCCCGGGTCGATATCCGGATAGCGGCTGTTTACCGATTTAACGATCTTCTTTTTCATGGTTTGTGTACCCAAAATTTCCATGAGGTTAGAAATAAGTGCATACTGCACAAGCCCGGCTTCCATTTCGCGGGCTTCATCGTAAAACAACTCCATTGGTTGCTGGTTGCCGGCCTCCACCGAATCGGCAAAGCCATGGTAAAAAACCAGCATGGCCAGTCTATTCCCATTCATAATTTCCGACTTCCCTAACTCGAAAGTGATGGGCAAAAGGTTGACCTCCTCAAGTTTACCGAGTTTGGAAATAATGTCTTTTGAAAAAGCTGTACTGTCGAGATCGGCAATAAAAATGTTCACCGGTTTTTGTTTGGTTTTCTGGCTTCCCAATCCTCCAAATGCAAGTCCAAAGAGCGTAATAAGCGCAATGGGTAGTAAAAACGACAGCAACACAGCCTTGATGTCGCGTAGAAATATCCGTAGATCCTTTAAAGCTATTTTTAGCATTTGTGTATTGTTTTAAAAACGTATTCTTTTTTTGAGGCCAAGTTTATCGAGAGAGCGAAAGTACATAAAGTGGGCAAGAGTTTGGAGTTTAGAGTTTAGAATTTAGAGTTTGGAGTTTAGAGGTGAGAGGTGAGAGGTGAGAGGTGAGAGTTTGGAGTTTAGAGGTGAGAGGTGAGAGGTGAGAGTTTAGAGTTTGGAGTTTAGAATTTAGAGTTTAGAATTTGGAGTTTAGAGTTTGGAGTTTAGAGTTTGGAGTTTAGAGGTGAGAGTTTGGAGTTTGGAGTTTGGAGTTTGGAGTTTGGAGTTTGGAGTTTAGAGTTTAGAGGTGAGAGGTGAGAGTTTGGAGTTTAGAGTTTGGAGTTTGGAGTTTAGAGTTTGG
>Ga0208900_1000722_pt1 | contig 19822 bp, 16 predicted proteins | sample AntAceMetag02UKK_FD_184763 | JGI IMG/M metagenome (GOLD analysis project Ga0208900, IMG submission 184763) | Saline lake microbial communities from Ace Lake, Antarctica - Antarctic Ace Lake Metagenome 02UKK (SPAdes) (version 2) | ecosystem: Environmental > Aquatic > Non-marine Saline and... | reverse complement strand
TGGAAACCGGTTATACTTTTAGCGCAATGGCGGCAGATGCACTTATGGATGAAGTGGTCATGGTCAAGACCGATGTTTTAACACTCTCTGTGGAGACCCTGGTAAAATCGATTAAAAGAGTTATCCCAACCATTGACTGGGATTGGGCGCCGGATACTGTGGATGAATGTCTGGCAGCATTAAAATTCCCCACTGAATCCTTTGCGCTTCGGGCTGCAGAAGAGGATTCTAAAACGATAAATGCTGTTTATATCGAACTTAAAAATGAAAAATTAGATCAAATCAGATCCATTGAATGCATCATCCACCATGCCGAGGCCCGATCTGACCGGTATACAATCAGCGGGGACATTCCTGATTTGCCGGATAATTTAAGCCAGGATGCATTCCAATGTCACATAAAAAATCCTGAAAAAAAGTCTTTGTTTCAAGGTCGTTTCTTATGGGACAGTGAAGGAAAGCATTTTATTGCTGAATTCGACGGGCACTTGAAGCCCAATGAAAAAGTGTCCATAACCATTGTTAATAATATAGTAAACGGAGTTGAAGCATGACAAGTGGGAATCTGTCCGGTATGCATTTTACAGCCAAGAACAATCCAGAACACTTTAAATCATGTCTCCAGGAATTGAGCTATTCTCCCTGGCAGAACATGAATATTAAAACGTTTGAAAAAAATTATAATGGAATCCAAAACTCCATCAAGGACTCCGGACTTTTCGAACTATCCCAACTTTTTGAACTTTATCTGATCACAAAATCATTACTGGATCGAAATCGGCCTTCATGGGTGGACCCTTTTATTTTCGGCAACATCAATATTGAGCAATATCTGGGAATCAACGCTGAGCAGCTTGCTGGAAGTTCCTGGCAGGTGGTACCCGTGCTGTTGGCAGAGGACAATAGTGCCCATATCAGGCTGTTTATCGTTGGTCGTTTAACCTGCGAGCCTGATCCCGGCCTGATACCTGCGTGGGCAGAATCCCTGTTTGATCAGGATTTCCTGGAATCAGCCAGCACGGCCCTGGAGCTTACAATTGGCCAGCCCGCCAATCAGACAATTAACTCCACTGTCGGGCATTTCATGTTTTATCCGTTGACCCTTGCAAACAAGCAGGTTCAATTCAAAGGCAGATCAGGATCTCTTGCCCTTGCACTGGGGTTTAAATGTCTTTTAGAAGGAATGCCGCCCATTTCCAATAAGGTGATCTGTACAGGCGTTGTCCAGGCAAACGGAGTAATAAGAAAGGTGGGCGGTCTTGATGCGAAATATGAGATATTTCATGGCCCCAATGCTTATAACTGCCTGCTCTACCCGGCTTCAAACCGGTTAAATGCCCCTGACAACAATCCGGACAACAAAAAAATCAACATTCCTGTCAAAACCTTTGACCAAGCATGGATGTTTTCCAGTCTCTACACAGAAGCGCATCAAAACAAGCTGTTCTTATTGACTAAAATTTTGGATGATCCCAAATATTTTACAGATAATTTAAAAAATTTGCCCGGGGAGTGGGTCTCCTGGATCAACCAGGAAAAAAAAGCAGGAAATATCCTTTACAACATCGTACATGATCCTGCCCTTTTGATTGCATTTACGGAAAAATTCGAATCTATTGTGGAACATTATGGCATAGATCAAGCGGCCGCCATTTCAAAATTGATGACCGATTCCATGCTGGAACACATTGATACTGCGGCCCCCATGTCGGCCCTGAGATGGTACACATCCAATTTATCCCTGGCCAATCACCTGGGAGAGGTGAAGCAATCCCTTGCATGGGAAAACCGGGGCATGGCATTGGTGGATCAAGTAAAAAAACGGGATATAACGTTGGTTGCAACATTTTTCAATCATTGCCTTGTTGCCTCCCATGATCGATTCGAATTTACCCCGGACCTGCCCAACACCCTGAAGGAAATTTTGGAATCTTTACAGACTGAATACCGGAACAAATGCAATTCAGGCTGTACCATGCACCCTATCCTGGGAAAATTGTACGGAACTTTGATGCAGCATTACGCCTTTTGTGGGCCTGAATATATCCTGAAAAGTGAAGATTATTCCGAAAAAGCCCTCGCAGCACTGGGGGTAAACCTGGACGATGAACACAAGCCTGATTGGATGCGCCAGTACAGCTACCTGACCTATGCAAGGCTGGATGCCAGAGATTTTGCAGGGGCTGCAAAAAGCCTGGATCAATATCTGGAAATGAGCGAAACAGATTCTTGGTTTTCAATAAATGCCACTGATGGGATAGACCCGACACCTCCCATAAATTCTTCGAAAAAAGCCAAAGAAGCATTATCATTCCTTGATAAATTGTCCTGCTGGGAGCTTGGACTGGTTTGCCGATTTTTTGCCCAGGTAAAGGATCACCCCTTCCGACAAACCGTTTATGAACAGATGGTTTCCTTAAATCACAAGATTGAAACACGCCATCCCTGGCAACTTTACACCTATAACCTGGGCAGGATCGCACTTGATCTGGGAGATAAAAAAAATGCTCGCCACCTGTTGGAAGAAAGCCGCAGGATTTGCCTTTCCTCAAAATCCGGCCCGACAATCCGGGTAATGGCGTTGCTTCCTCTGTCCCTTCTGGACGATTTGTACGAACAAACAAGAAACAACGAATTTTGTAAAATAATGGATCAATCAAAAAAGGAGATTCTTGAGGCATCCAGGCAATTGGATAGCAGTCACTTTGCTTTTCTACAGGAAATATCCTTTGAAAATGCATTGGTTAAGGTAAAGGAAAAACCTGGGAGTATTTTTCCGTTTTCCTATCGTTGATCATCAAGAAATCAATCCAGGTAGTTTTTCCAGACTCATATGAAAATCCAAAAACGATTCAACTTTCGCCCTTGTCGTTTTAGAAAATTGATCAATCCTTATGCTGCTGTTACGACAAAAAGCATGGTTAACGTAATTACGTTCATTGCCCAACGACAGATCTAATGTCACCACTTCTTTCCATATTTTACAAAGTTCTTCTCGGGGCTTCCCTTTTAGGGTTAAAACCAATTCTGGTAATTTTTTTCGATCAGCCAAGTTAAGAGGATCAAGCCCTGTTTCTTCACAATAACGAGTTATCAATAACTCATTGGTATGAGTTAAAGCTTGTTGTAAAAAATTTCTTTTCAGGCACCAGCGGGCAATCGCAGCATGCCATTTCCACAATGGTCTATCCTCGTTTGGAAAATATTTATTTAACTCCTCGTTTAGTTTGGAAAAAGCTTTTGCAATTGGCACCATCTCACCATCTAAGGATTCTGATGCTTTTAAAGAAAGCTTACAAAGGCGACTAATACAATCAGCAGCACCAGGCGTATAATTAAGACCAATAAGATCTCCAAACTTCACCAAATCATTCTTTATACACAGATATTGAAGTATGGGATGATTTTTCTTTCTTTTAGCTAATAATTTAGATAACTCTTTTCCTTTTATCTCGGGATTTTCCCTATCAATGCCATTTTTTATTTCTTTAATATATTTATCTTCAAGTTTTTTTAAACGATCTGCAAGACTACGAGATGATCCATGCTCAAGAAAGGCTCTGACTTCCCCAGCAATATTCTCCATTTCCAGAATAGGAGTTGCATTCAAAATAGAATTTTTTTCATTGCCCTTCTCAAACATGGCATAGTAAACATCACTGATTGAAAACATATCATCGTATAATCGGCAATAATAACGAACAGCACTAAGCACAAAAATAGGCTGAGTGCGAAATCCATGGGTCAGATCTAAACATATTTTTACTGCTTCATTACAGCTCCTCATTTCATCTAATTCAGCACTTATCCTTTTAAAGATATCCCAGAATTCTTCCGCTTTTGACCCTTTTGGGATAGTAATAAATTTATCATGTTCAATATTATGCGAATGTTCATTTTTTGCATCTTCTGTGCCTACAAGCCAGATAATATCCGGCTTCAATGCCTTTTTCAAAAGAGTCTGCTGATAAGCACTATGATCCTCCAACCCCCCTTCATTTTCCGGCATCCGATAACAAGTGTATGTATATTGGCTCAACCCGATCATTGAAATAAATAATTTTGGCATATAATAATTTCCTTTAGCACTACAGCGACACTTTCATGATCTACCCTGTTTGGAGGGGATTCTAAAGCGTGTTTCCCCTCCTTTCGGCACTTGCTTTTTAATGAAACAAACAAAGTGTCGCTCTAATGTTAGGGAACTTCATAATATAAAATTACCCACTTTCAAATCTAATGACCGATATGCACGATATGTCTTAAGTGAAAACGGGGAAATTATTTGTTATGAAGCTCCTTATTTTTTTCTCTTTAGGAATGAGTTTTAAATAAGTTGCCCATTTGTGCGCTTAGAGGCGGGGACAGATTTTTAAATCTGTCCCCGCCTCCGAAATGGAAGTTATTTCGGACTCATTCTTTGTCTACTCGATTTCCATTAAAACCAACTCTTTTATCTCCTCATCGAGATCAGCTGCTTGGATTGCCCCTTTTAGACCTTCAATTGGCGGCCATTTTCGTTCAAAACGTTTTTCCACTATTTCATATATCGTATCGTCATTTATAACAACATCTTCCCAGGTATATGCAATCTGTTTCAGCAGGGCACTATTTTCAACATCCTCACTGCTTAGATTAAATTTATTAATGGCAAAATCGAATATTTCCTGGGCCTCACCCATTTGAGAAAGCTTTACCCCCGGATTGGCTTTGAAAAAAATTTTGACATTTTTCTTCAAATCTTTATAAACGCCGCTCAAATCTTTTACAGACGTCACCTTTCCGCTCTTAATTTCATTCAAAACAATCTTTAAGGGATTGATTTTCATATAAATAGGATACAGCTCATTATGTAAAGGTCTTTTGTTCACAGCCTCTGTAAAGGCCCCGGCCAAAGACACAACATTACCTCTTTTTTTATACAGTTTTAGAAGGGTCTCATTGTCTGCTGAAGAGATCAATTCTATGGTTTCAGCATTTTTCTCTTCCGCACTTTTAAGAACTTCAAAACGACCATAACCAACAGCGGTTTTGCCTCCGATCCCCTCCTCCACAAGTGCTCGTTTAAGCACTGATTTAACAAACTGTCTCTCTTTTTTACTGCCCTGTATACTCACAAAAAATTTTAAATTCATCTTGAGAGCTGCTATTTTAACTGGTATTGGGTTTTCTGTCCCATCTGGCAGTCTGTGCTCGCCGTAATATTGTTGATGGTGAACATTGATGATATCATTTACAAACCATTTTTCATTGCTTGCCGGGTAAATCCAGGCATCATTAAAAATGATTGAACCTCCATAAATATTACCATCCTGTTCTCTTTCACCACCAAAAAGCTGTATCTGATAATCACTTTTTTTGCTGTCATCCTTGCTTTTCCACCAATCTTGTTCTCCATTCTTGGCAAGGTATGAAGAGACAAGGCCCTTAAGTGTTGTGCCGGAGATATAGGGTACACCCCATGGTTTGTTAAGATTGACACCAAATTCATGAACCGAGGTATTTCCGGTTCCAAGCAAGGCTTTGGCCGTTGATATTATATCAAAGACTTCACAATATCTTTGTGAGGTCATGATTTCGCACCATTTTTCAAAGGCATATCCATAGCTTTCCAAAAGGGAAGGCGTCATGCTAAAGGATGACATGACCTGGAGCATGTTGTCTTTATGATCATGGCTTGAAGCGTCATCTATTTCACGATTCAGCTTGTCAAGCCTGAGACCGAGATTTTCACCACTTGCAAGTGCACCATGGAGAAAACGCTTATGGTGGTTTCGAATGGCATCCATGATCAATCCCCCCCCACAGTTCCGCTGATAAGGATATCGCTTATCCTCTTATGCCATTGAAGAAGTTTCAATGTTTCAGAGGTTGTTCGCATATATTCAGGTAACTCCTGCTGACGAATAATGCTAAGGAAGTCCGTCTCGTTTTTTGCCGGAATGATGTGAAGTTCAAAAAGTTCAACTCTTAAATGTTCAAGAAGATCTTTGTGATGAATTTCACTTTCCTTTGTTGCTTTAGCTGCAATAAAGGTAAGAAAATGAATAAGCCCCACCGTCCGTAGAATCCCGCCCCCTCTCTTGCACAAAGATTTATATTTTTTAAGTCTCAATAATTTTTTTTCTTGGGCTTGCCTGGTGGAATCGACTGGCTCTGCAACCAACACTTCAATATTTTTAAAAACCAAATCTGAATAGATTTGGCTCTTACTTTTAGATTTGTTTTCACCTTTGCTCTGACTCTGACTCTGCATATGCTAAACCCCCGCTGTTTTTTTAAAATTAACACAGACAAAGCCTTTACCTGTTGTTGCCTTTCCGCCAATTTGACAATATATGTTGCCAGGAGAGATGAGAAAAGCCGCAAGTTCATCAGCCGTGGCCCTGTGCTCACTTTTATGGGAATCATCAACACCGACAATTCCTGCGAACAGCGATTCAGGAGGAATGGTTTCCTCATACCACAAAGCACCCTCTTTTACAGTCCCTGTTTTATGGTTCATGGCTATTCTGGCATCAACAGGCAATCCGCTGTTACAACAAAAATTAAGGGCATTGTCGTCCACAATTGCAAATCTGTTCTTAAAAAGGATTTGTCCTTCTTCATCATCATAAAAAAGAGGTGCGATAACATTTGCCCAGTCATCGGCAAGCTTATCGGCTTCATCTATCAAAAGATCCAGCTCTTCAAGAAGCACGGCGTTATTCCCTGCCTGTCGTAAAAGGGAACCGTCTGTAAGAAGAACCTTGTAGCTGCCATTATCAGCTCTTAAACCAAGGGTTGGAATTGCTGGCAACTCCTCGGGGGTATTGATTCTGCTGTACAGCATCTTCAACTGCTGAAGTGTGTAAGGAGAGGCAATATAGGCAAATGTCCCAAAAAAAGATCTTACGGGCAGGGCCAGAAGGTTGGCATCACCCAGGGATATTGCCGAAGCAAATTCAACTGAATCATCGCCAAAAAGTGCTCGTAAATTCTCTTCCCAATCTTTGGTACTGCTGTTTTTGCCAAGATCGTTATTCAGGAACTCGTCCTTAATGACCCCTTTGATAGACGATGCAGGCACAATGGGATGTCCGGAAACGCTGTTTCTTGCAGTGGGAAGATCAATATCATTAAGTCCCTGGCCAATACCACAATGAACCGGTGAAAGTGCTCTAAGTGTGAAAAGCTGGTTTATCATTAAATTTCTCCTTGATTATCTTCAACAATTGCATTTCCAACAATACATTGGCCATAGCCATTATTCCGGGCATCCAGATTGTCAGGATCAAGACAATTGCCCCAAAAATGCCCTGCTATTTCCTCGGATTCCCCTGGGTTTTTAATCTCAATGACAAAAACCGAACCGGGGCGAACAAGTTTTTTCATTTTCTTTGGTTTCATATTTTTATAATCCCAACCGCTGACGCCGTCCCAACCATTAACACATGCGGAACAAAGACGAATTTCAAAATCAGTCCCGGGAAGTTTGACCCAATCTATGCTCTTTGAATCAAGGTCAGGTTTTAACCATTGGGGTGCCCAGCCACCAAAATCCCCATGCGTTGTGAGAATAAGTTTCAGATAGTTACGGTTTTTAAAATAATCTGGACAGGTTGGACCGGGTAGATCTGTTTTGTTCAAAACCACCCTCTTGCGCTCGCCACCCAACCAAGCATCCCCGGAGATATCTTCGGTAGCGTTGAGCACATCAAACCCAATAGCAAGATCAATAATTTTATCTCCGTTTTTACTTTTAAGATAAAAACCGGCATTGGAAAAAAGCTTGCTTTCCTGGGTGGCAAAAGTGTTTGCATCAATGGCATTATGAATTCTTAAATCCTCCATGGGAGGACTTATCCCCATCTCCTCAAAAGAGTGGTGTTGTTCATTTTTTATTTCGCCTTTCAGATAGGCATCATAAAAATGCCAGAAAAAGAAAAAAGGGATCTCCTTTGCCGGTTTGTCCCTTAAATCAACACTGGGTATAAGCCAGTTTCGATTGGCAATATCCGTTCCAGAACCTTCTTCTAATTTTTTAAAAATAAGGGGATTTACAGTCAAGAAAAGGTCATCTTCTTTCCGGGTAAGCACCAGATCCCCCGGGACAGGCATGAGAGACTCCCATCCTTGTGATCCTTTTGCCATGGGAAGTATTCGAGCAATACCTGTTTCAAGGATTTTGTCCGCATTTTCACTGTTTTCAAAATAAAAAGGATCACGGGTAAACCCAACAGCCGTTCGAACCATGCCTGCCAGGGTCTGTGGGAAAGGCCAGTTAAGGGAGTTACCCCCAAAAACACCACTTTCACCAAAAGGACGACCGTCCCGAAAAATAAGCTGATCATCCGTTGTCAGTAGATATCTTACCACTTTTCTCCCCCCTTGCTCATGTTTTCAGCTTTAGCCAACTGAAGAGCTATGACCAGTTCATCAGAAAGTTTACGAATAGAAGTCTGGTCCAGCAGCAATGTTTTTAACGATTGACTATGCTCTTTTTGATCAAATATACGTATCAACAAAGCAGATGCTGCATTTAAAGGAACCAGATTTTTGGCGTCCAAGGATAGTTTGAATTTTAAATTGTCTCCGGCATCAATGGATGCCTGCCTGAGCTGATAGCCAAGGGTGGCAGGTAATTTTTTATCTTCATAAAGTGTGCAAATGGATTGAAATCTGGAAATAATTCCCTCCTTATCAGGATATTCCCATTTGTCATAAACACAAAGGTCACTTCCTCCCCGTTTGCTTTGAATAATTGCAAGTGCATTTCTGCCACCTTCTTCCTTAGCAATGCTTTCAGCTTTACGAGCCTTATTTAGAGCCTGGTCAAGCGGTGATGAATGATGTACCACAGCAACTCCAATGCTGAAGGTGGGGCATGTTCCAGGAAGGTTCAGCTCAGAATAAATCGTTTGCATGGCTGCTGAAAATTTTTTTCTTATGGCCTCTGCACAAGCAATTATGGTGTGCAAAGGCAGGTAGGCCATAACATCATCTCCTCCGGCATAAATCAGAGACCCTTGATACTGTTCAATTGTTTTGCCAATTTTATTTGCAAAATCACCAAGATGACGGGTAAAAGTACGATGCCCCCGGGCCGTTTCTATCATGTCCAATGTTTTTCCCATATTATCACCATCACCTACAAGAATGCAGGCGTATTTATGGGGTTCCTTACGGATAATCGATTTGAGTTTCTTGTAATCCTCAAGGGTACCGAATTCTTTTAGCTCACTTTTTTCAAGATAAAAATATAGCGCATGATCTTCTGGGTTTATCGTGCTCAGGTTATTCTGTAAAGAGCCCTGTCCTATAAAATTGGACAAAAATTTCAGAACCAGGTTTTGGTCCATTCTTTCCAATCCCTTTAACCAGGGAAGAATTGCAATACTTGATAAATCATCAAATTTTTTCTTCTGGTGCCCAGATGTGATTGGATAAAATCGTTTGATACACCCCAGGGTGTCAAGTTTTTCATTTTTTTTAATAAGACCTACTATCTCTTGCTGTTTATCTCCGGTCACAGCCTCTCGAATTCCGTCAAGGCTGTTTTTGGGGATGCCGGTTCCATCCCAGGCAGGCGCATTGAATTCACGAAGGTTCTTTCGACCGGCAAGAAGTTTTTCAAGCTTTGCTTTTGAAGATTTGTAATCATCCGTAAGCGTTACCCAAGCGGCAAAAAATTCGCCTGAATCAAGAATTTGTTTTTTATAAAGTTCCTGGTTTATGTTTAGATTTTTAATCTCAAAAATTTTTTTAAGGGTCTTTTCGGCAAAAATGTTTCTATGGGAGATCCATGCCGATTTCGTCTTTGCCACAACTTGGGCAGGCGATATTTCTTTATCAAATTCAACCAAAATTTTGTTTGCAACAATAAGGGCTGAGTCAATTTTTAAATCATCGTCTGAAGCGGCAAAAGGGAAGATAAGTTCACCGCCCTGTTCTTTTAAGGAACGGGCAACCGTTTTTGAAAGTTCGGAAAGTAGATTGGACCCGAACCAGAGATCACGAAGTTTCCGGGCAGAGGCGATAAAATCCTGCACAGGGCCAATGGTTACCTGGATAAGATACCTGCTCATTTTACCTCCTGTAGCTTGAGGTGCTTTGCAAGGTTTTCATAGATGGAGTCTCCATGCAGTTCATCTCCTTTTCGCATTATTTTGTTATTCTGATACCCATTATGGAAAGGCAGCATTTCTTCATCAACTGGAAAAACATTTCTGTCAACTTTGAGTCTTAACCGGGTTGGAAATTTCTGATTTAGAACGAGGGCGCAACGTACCAGAGAACCATCAGCCAACTTTATGACCTTTAATATAACAGGGGATGGATAGCGTTCTCCAGAGCCATCAATGTCTGGTTCTAAAAGGATATCTCGTGGGTTTCCTGGATCACCGGGCGTGTTAAAACGTGTTAATATGGGTAACCCGAAAGCCGCTCTTGGAAACCATTTGCCGTCAGGATGGTCTGGTTGATGGTCAGCGGAATGTTGGCCCGTAATCCGCCTTATGGCATCTGGTTCCGGCCAGTAGGATCTTCCCGGTCGTCTTCCCGGTCTTCTATCCTGTCTATATCTTCCATAATTTTCCAGAAAAGCATGCCAGGCAGGTGCAGGTTCCCCGGTGCATGATGCGGCATACAAGGTGGCACCTGACATGCGAGGATATGCAAGGGGGTGTTTTTCATCGGCTGATACCGAAGAAATATAATTAACAATATCCGTCTGGTTTATAAAATCATCAAGAAGTTCCTTACAATGGATTGAACCTGTTCCCCGCCTTGTTCTTGCTCCTATTCCACCAAAAAGTGTCCAAAGTTTGAGGCTGTTAAGCACAGTGTTTTTTTCCGATTTAGGATAGGATATGTTGAGGGTGAAACTCATTTTTGTTATAAAAAAAATATTTTCACCGTTTTTCACATTTTTTGTAATCGGAAAAAGAACATTGGTGGGGATCACATCATTTTGTACAGCATAATTGTTCGCCATTTCAGCCAAAACGATATTTTCATCTTTAAGATCGTACTCACTTATAGAAAGGGTTACTCGGGATTTAATACGATTATTTTCTTGGGTGTCTTCATCAATTTTTCCGCCCCATAATTGGTTTTCTTTTTTAAGTAATTTTTTGTGATCTGTTTCTTGCTGCATTGTTCTCCACCAGAAACGAAGCTGGCCCTTTACAGACTGCCCCCTGACCGGATTTTTTAAATCCAGTTGCCAGCTGTCAGCATCCCCACCGAACATGGGCGTAATCAGCTCAAAGCGAAAGCAATTTCTGATGATATTCCCATCGCTCATTGGTGAATATTCATCGGGAATCTCACACACATTTTTTTTGCGCATCCTTATCTCCTTAAAGTTGGCCATCGTGGCATGGGGCAAAATCATTTGCTGTGTCATGGTTCATTATGCCAAGGAACTCATACGCAGTTCACAAGCATTTTTTGCTTCACGTCTTGGCATCCTTACATATGAGCTTAAAAATAGTTGACAGTTTTTAAAAAGAATTCCGGAAAATGAGGAATTGCTTTGGGAAACTGTCAACCAATGAAGAAGGATGCCAAATAATGATGCAAATCCAAGAGCCAGTTCTTTACAAAAACTGGCAAATGCCATGGGAATTTTTATTGAACAGCTTTGATTGAAAAAACACTGCATCACCTGGTATACCGACGAAATTGCACATGCTTGAACACATGGATCATCTTCATGGTACCATCCGCCTGGGGAATTTCTTCAGCTCTGCGACGGGTGGTGGCATACACCGGTACCAGCTCCAGATCCCAGGCATAAGAAACCAAAAGATATGTGGCCCCAAAATCTCCCTGAATCAAAATCACATCTCCTTTGTCAGCGGTACTTTTAATCCATTCTTTCACGGGCATCACAAACTCTTCAATGCGTTTTGCCTCTGCAGGAATCTGCCCCCATGTTTTTTTTAAAACCGCCGGCATTGCAACAAAATTTTCCACCCCCAGGGAGTCCTTTGCATCTTCCATCTGATCCTGTCCCAGGTCATGGTTAAATATCAACAACATTTTTTTTATATTCTGTTTTACTGTTTTCATCAATCTTTTTTTATACCTTTAAATCTTTATGATTCTATTTTCAGATACAGGTCCGAAAAAACAGTCGTGTTAAGTAAAAATATGTATATTTCGGTAGTAAAGAATTATTGTTTACCGGACATCTGTTTTCTTAAACGGCATTGAACGCCATAATTTTAAATTTTTTACACACAAAATTTATATTTTAAGGACATATCACTTTATTGTAGAATAGGTAAGAACAAAATAGTTATTGCTTATATTGGTAAAATAGGAGAAGTTTGAACAATGAAAGTGAGGGAGTTCATAGAAAATAATATGCCCAGGCATTGGGTAAAAGCCTCAGATTGGAAATCGCATAAAATTGCTCAAGTTTTTCGGATCATCCCCAGGCCAAATTGGGTATTTTTCCCCAGATGCACCTTTTCCGCCATACGGATAAGGGGTAAAAACGGCTGAACATCTCCAGAATAAAATAGCGTCATCTTTGAGACGTATTTCAAATGCATATTTTCCGTATTTCATTCGTGTTCCTTATTTTAACTCAATTATCCTGTTTTTTGGAGAAACCTGATTATCGAGTGTAAACGTTTGCTTTCTCCCAATGTCTTATCCATAAAAGAGCTCGTGACAATTTTATAAATTTCTTTGCGGTGTCCAATGGCATAAACTATGATCGTCCGATTTTTATTGCTCACCTGATATATGCCCCGGTAATGCTTCATTTTTAGGAATCTAAGGAAGGTCTGCCATCACCTGGCGGATACAAGCCGGTTCTTCAGGTTCCATTTTCGCCAGCAATACCGCCGCAAATTGCTATACTGCATTGTGCCGCCCATAGCCTTGGAAAACCTCACGAATATGCCAAGCCACATGTTCGGAGTCCGGATAATATGAAGGCCGTTGTGATTTCAATAATACCTTACCATGATAGGCCATGAGCCACTCATCAAACCCTTGTGTAGCATTAGCTCTATCAGAGACATTGATTTTCATTTCGTCTGTTAAGGTAAAAGCACCGCGGTCGAAAAGTTTGTGATGCAATGCACATAATGCCATACCATTTTCTTCACTGTCAGGTCCACCGGCTTGATGCCATCGAATATGTGCTGCCTCAAGTGCTACCAAAGAATTCCCAACCCGCACATTAAAACCACAAACTGCACATTGTTTTCGGAATCCAACAATAATATTATTAATCATTTTGGCGGGGTAAGCCAAAGGGGACATCCCAAAGAGACGTCACACTCGTTTGTCATCCATTTGGGCTCAGGTGTTACTCTATTTGCATCTTATCACCAAATAGAAGAAGAATGCATTTTTTTTAAAGGGTAATATGCATTTCCCCATTTAGACAATTTTCAGATATTCCCCCAAAAAGCAATCAATCACCTTTCTATAATACCAAAGCCCCCAAGCCTCACCAATCAATTTTCATGGTTACACACAATAAGACATTAAAACTGTTGACAGATTAACTGTCAAGTAATATATTGCACAGTATGGAAATCAACAAACTGAAAAGACATTATCAAAGTGAGAATTTTCGGATAAATGAGCTGCTGAATGTAGCAAACAATTTCATTGTACATATCGCTCCTGAGCAACCATCTGAAAGAGTTTCAAATATTCTGACTGAACGAAATGTTCGTTACTATATTAATCAAGGACTGGTTGATCGTCCAACGGGAAAGGATGGGGTGTCAGCATTGTATGAGTACAGACACCTGCTGCAACTCATTGCCCTGAAAAGACTACAATTGGCCTATATTCCTGTAAAAAAAATTGCAGAAATATTAAATGGAAAAAATGAATCAGAACTTCATCAAATTATTACAGAACAGGCAACTGAAACAAAGAATCAAATTGAAAATTCAGCACTGTCATTCCTGAATACCATTTCAAAACCCCAAAAAATTGACAAAAAAGAGAGCAGGATACCTTCATCATCAGCAGAGACAATGTCCATTGAAACACCGGAGAGGATGTATCAACCATCAACTATTTCACCCAAAAGCTCCAAACTGAAAAGTTATTCTTGGGAACGTTATGAGCTGGATGATGGGATTGAAATCCATATCCGTGATGATCAGGACAGGCAGGCAATAAAATCAAAGCTAAAAAAACGCATCAACGAATTTATGAAAAATCTGTAAATATGAACGATAATCCAACAGGTTGCCAGCCATTTGGATTCTAAAATGTTGAACCGGGTGATCCTGATAACGGACGGCCTTGCCAATGCGGGTGAGACCAACACAGATGTTATCGTCACCCAGGCAAAAGGGCTGTATGAACATGGTATTTCCACCACAACCATTGGCGTTGGCAATGATTTCAATGAGGAACGTGCATATTCACGTAAATCCATGCGCTATTCCAGTATTAATGCCCAGCGGGGGAAAAAGGTCAGGTAAGGTTTTTAGTTTATAGAAAATCGGCAAAAAAAACCCTGAGTCTTTAGCTCAGGGGTTGTTGACTTCCCCCCCCCCCACACTCTACCCTCATTCACTCATTAAAATATCTTGAATAAATCGTGATGAAAGCGTTTCACTATTTTTAACGATTGATTTAATTCTATTTTTCAACTCATCCGGTATGGGGCCAAAATGTTTTTTTACTGTGCAAGTGGTGCCAACGATGCATGTAATCGTGTCTGCTGCATTAATGAATGAATCGTATTTTAAAAAAGGGAGTTCAGTGGGAGATACTTTCACCTGTGAATCCGGGTCAAATAATTTCCGGGGTTCTGTGTTGATAAAAAAGAACAGATGCTTCTCGTTGCTCGACACACATATGGCGTATTTCGCCTTTGGTTTGGGCCTGATGTATGTACAGTGCAGGATATAGGCATTCCAGTTGATAAAAGACATATCAAACTTGAACGTATTGGGATGTTTCGGAGATATGATTTATTATCTCATCCCTGTTGGGGTTATCATCGTCAATCATTAGAGCATAATCAATAGGGCTTTTTTCTGTGGTTTCTATATAACATCGTTCTTTATGCGTTAAGGTGTATAGTTCATCAAAGCTTGAATCTTTGTATCTTTCAAATGATTCTAAAAGGCACTTTAGATCACTTTTAGAAAAATATGAAAGATCGGCCCCCCTGAGAGCTGTCACTGGGTAAAATTCCTTTTTACTTCCCACCTTTATGGATGTAGATATTTTTTTTGTTTGTCGAGGTGACAGCCACATGCTGTCAGTTATCAAATCATGAATGGCTGATGGTACAGGGCCGTATTGCATTTTTATGTATGTATCGCCAATCAAAGGTCTTCCGTATTGATTGATATGCATTTTATCCGCAAAAAACATAATTTTTACGATATGATAAATATCAATCCTGGGCTGTTTGTTGGATAGCCAAACTATGGCTTCAATGGCTTTTTTATGGCTGATATTGTATTGATTCATGTGGATTTATCTCCTGTGTTGCATCACCTTGTTTCACTCAGGTGCATACACATAAAATGGCCAACAACCCTGAGCTTTTAATTCAGGGGATGTTGACTTCTTTTACTATTCTTGCTTTCAATTTATGAAAACGGTCCTGGATCTCAGGGCTTTCACTGTCCTCCAGGCCAAACATCAACTCTTCGCGCACCAGGGTGGAGATCATTTGGGAATGGGGATTTTGAAGAATAAGCCCCATGCCTTGCCGGGCCACGGCATCCAGGGGAGCTCTCTTGCAGAGAATCTCCCCGGTGTACTGTTTTTCTTCCTGGCTGATTCCCCGGATGCCAAAAAGGAGAGAGGATTTCCCCCTCCCGGAACCGCCCTCGATGCACACCATTTCCCCATGATTCACCTGAAAGGAAAGTGGCGAAAAAATTGATTTTTGTCCGATGGTGCACCTTAAAGAGCGAACGTCCAGTAACACACTATATCCTTATTATCTAAGCCCCATGCATATTTGCTGCCTTTGGGGTCATTATTTTCCTTTATGATTCCAAAAGAGTGCTATTTACACGAATTCGCAACCAATTACAACTTTATTACGTCATTGGGGAGGGGGCAGACTTGACGTGTGAGCATTATTCCCAAAAGTTTCCAGCGTGTATAGATCGGGATCAATAACGCCCATAAACCAAATCTGACACCGTTTTTGTTTTTCAGGATGGGACAAACATGGCATGGTTGGAGGTAAAAAATGGGGGATCATTTCTTAAAATGGGGGCAATGGCAGGATGTTTTTTAAATTTTTTATCCAGGAATATACGAATTTGCCGCCGATTCCAGCCAAGGGGATGGTTGAACCCCAAGTACAAGGAGAGATCACCCGCGTAAAAGGCATGGGTTTCAAGAAGCGGAACCTCCTGGCTGAACCGGGGAAGATTAAAAATGGCCAGATTCAAGAAACTGATGTTCTCACTGTTCTGTGCCACATAGGTCAGAGTTTTATCAGCAGCCGCCTCATCTTCAAAGGCGGTTCCGAACAACAGGTACACATAGGTGGCAATACCGGCCTGTTTCAAAGCCGAAAGCACCCGGGTGGCCATGCCAAGATCCGTTCCCTTGTTCATCTGTTCAAGGACATGTTCATCCCCGGATTCCAGACCCAGTTTCAACATGCGACAGCCAGATTGATACAATGCCCGGCAAAAATCCGGGTCAGCAAGATCCCGGGTGAAGCGCACAAATCCATACCAGGTAAAGGGCATGGGGTGGGTGGCAAGGGCTTTTAAAAAAGAGGGGCTCACCGCATCGTCCAGGAAATGAACATGGGCCGGATTCATCTCTTCCTGGAATTGCCTGAGATCATCCAGAAGTTCGCTGTTTTTTTGGGGTTTATAAGAACCCCCCTCCACAGTTTCAGGGCAAAACCTGCATTTTCGCCAATAACAGCCAATGGCCGTGCGATAGGGAATAATAGAACCCGGGGCCAGGTAATCTTCCCAATTGCAAAACTCAAAATCCGGCACCACCCGGTGAAGGGGCACCTGTTTTTCCCCTGGTGATTCCCCCCGCATAAGTGCCACCACCGCATCCTCTCCCCTGCCCCGGATCATGGTATCAATGAGGGGGGAAAAGGGATTTTTCCATGTTGGGGTGCTCATCCACGAGGTGATCAACCCACCCCCCAGAACAATTTTTTTCCCCGGAAACCTGGCCTTGATCCATCCGGCAAGGGCAAATCCGGTGAGGGCCTGGCTCAGATAACAGATGGATAATCCCACATGGGATGTGTTGCTCTTTTCAATTTCCGGTGCCAGCACGGACTTAAAATAACCATAAAAGGGATTGTCTTTAAAATTACGGGCAGAGGTCAACAAATCCTCGCTTCTCACCGGAGAAAGTTCGGCGTCCACATAATCCGACAGTGAAAGCCGGAACCTTGGGGCACAACTGACATTGATCACCCGGTTCACATCCATGACCCGTTGACGGTATCTGTCCCGATTGGCATAAAGGGAGGGGGTCTTAAGATCTCTAAGGTTTTCATCAAAATGGGACACGGCCCGGCGGGTCCATGAATCCTGGGGAGTTCGGCCATTGCGGGCAAGCCACAACAGGCCCCCTATATTGGCATCAATGGCTGTGCAGGCAAAACCGTTTTGTTTTAACGCACCGCTAAGCAGGGCCACACCGGCTGGGGGTTCACAGGGTTTCCCCAGGGGGGGGAATATCAAAATCATCTAATACATTCCTTTGGGTATTCTAATCGGTAAAACTTTTTTGGCATCCTTCACAATAAATCATATAATCATATGCACAAATTAAACGATTATCAAGAAAATCCGGCTTTGTTTCTTCAAAAAGAAACAAGATCCTTGACAAAATTTCTTTTGGCCTGTATTTGAACAGTAAAGGCTATGAATGAGTTTTTAGTACGTATTGAGTTTTTGAGTCATTATACTTGATACTCCTTTTCACACGGCTCCCCAAAGGGCTCATTTAGATAAATAAAGGCATCCTGAAAAATGGAAAAAACAACCCGAATCACAGAAAAATCTCAATGGTGGCACTGGTGGTGCTCACTTCTGTATTCCGGTATGCCGCAATAGTAATATTAATACCATATTTTTGACAAAGACCGCGGCTGCCTGTATTGCCCGGTCTTTTTTTTATGAAAATCCCGGCAAACCAAGATAAATTTTTAATCTTGGTTGTGGGTGGACCAAGGTCAGAGTATGCTCCCAGTTATACAAAAATAAACAAGAAACGGCATCACAATACAAATTTATCCCGCCCCCAGGGTGCGGATGTTGTGATTAATCCCTAAAACATACACTGGAAAATAAAATGATACTTAATCGCTATCCCACCAAAGAGACTTATGAATCACTGTGCCAGACCAGTAATGTCATACCACTTTGCGTAGAACTCCTGGCAGACACGGAAACCCCGGTGTCCATTCTTCAAAAATTCTACAAAAAGGACCAGCCTCTGTTTTTGCTGGAAAGTGTGGAGGGTGGCGAGCACTGGGCAAGATACAGTTTCATGGGGATCTCCGCAAAAAATCATATCACCGTCTTTGCCAATGACATTGAAATCACCTCTTCAGGTCACCATGAAAAGATTCCCCACCATGGCGATCCTCTGGCCGTATTAAAAGAGATCACACAGAAATACCAGCCCGCAGACATCAAGGAACTGCCCCGATTCTGGAGCGGACTCACCGGGTACATGACCTATGAGATGGTCTCATTTTTTGAGGATATCCCAACCCATCTGCCCCAGGGATCTCTCTATGCACATTTCATCATTCCCGATGCCATGATCATCTTTGACAATATGAACCACACATTGACATGCCTGAGCATCTGTTATACAGAGGATACTGATAAAGAGGCTTGTTATAATGAGGCCATGGCCCGGCTGGAAAAAATCATTGCCACCATTCAAGCGCCATCCGTCCCGGTGGCGGATGAATCCATCTCAAAACCGGCATTTTCCATGAACGTGGCCATGACATCTGACCCAAACCCAACGGCGTTTTCCCTACAGTCAAAAACCGACCATGACACCTATATTAAAGGGGTGGAGACCATCAAGCATCACATCGTTGAGGGGGACATTATCCAGGCGGTGTACTCCCAGCCCTTTGTGTCAACCGCCCCGGTGGACCCTGTCATGCTGTACAGGGCCCAGCGCTACATCAACCCCTCTCCATACATGTTTTTCATGAATCTCGGGGACACGGCCATTGCAGGCTCTTCCCCGGAAACCATGGTGCGACTGGAAAACCGCACAGCCACCCTGCGTCCCATTGCCGGAACCCGGCACAGGGGCACGACAGAGCAGGAGGACAGGGCCCTTGCCGATGAACTGTTAAACGATGAAAAAGAACGGGCCGAACATCTAATGCTGGTAGACCTGGGCCGCAATGATCTGGGCCGGGTGGGGGAAACCGGTACGGTGCAGGTCACGGACATGATGTTTGTGGAGCGCTATTCCCATGTGATGCACCTGGTGTCCAATATCACCTGTGAGCTGGAGGAAGAAAAAGATGCCTGGGATTTGCTTCGGGCCACCTTTCCTGCGGGGACCCTGTCCGGTGCCCCAAAAATTCGAGCCATGGAGATCATATCAGAATTGGAGCCGCGTCCCCGGGGTATCTATGGCGGGGCTGCCGGATACATCTCCTTTTCCGGCAACATGGATCTGGCCATCACCATCCGCACGGCAACCATCCAGGGAGGGGAAATGACCGTGCAGGCCGGTGCCGGCATTGTGGCAGACTCTGATCCTGAACGAGAGTATCAGGAGTGCATTAATAAAGCCAAAAGCGTGGAACGTGCCCTGGTCCTGGCCCTGGGCCGTGACAATGGAGGAACCT
>Ga0208900_1000721_pt1 | contig 19831 bp, 15 predicted proteins | sample AntAceMetag02UKK_FD_184763 | JGI IMG/M metagenome (GOLD analysis project Ga0208900, IMG submission 184763) | Saline lake microbial communities from Ace Lake, Antarctica - Antarctic Ace Lake Metagenome 02UKK (SPAdes) (version 2) | ecosystem: Environmental > Aquatic > Non-marine Saline and... | reverse complement strand
ATATCGTGTAAAAACACCATCATTAGTTGATGCGGAATATAAATTAATTCCGTCGGTTTCGATGCCTTTCTGTCTGGTGCCATTTGCTTCGAAAGCCCATACAATATCCCACATGGCTTTGGAGCCATCTATCGGGGTTTTGTTTACATTGTCAGCACGTTCGGCCATGTCGATTTTTGATATCGCCTGATTACGCTCCGCCATGTTCTGGGCCATTGTTGTTCCTAAAATGACTAAGCTTAATAAGAGTACATTAATTTTCTTCATAGAGTAAAGATTTTAAATTGTTTTGGATTTTAAATATAAACCTGAATATAGTTTGCTAGTGACAACTGCGTGTTGAATTCAGAAACCAAAAGTAAAGGGTGGAAGCCGTGGAATAAGATTTAACCATACGCCAAAATTGGTACAATGCAAAAAACAGCATAGGACAATTATGGGACATAGCAGCATTAGCGATAGCAAATCAGTGGTTTACAAATATCTTTAATTTATTGGTAAGTGCATTGAAGATTGAGGGAGTTTGCTGAAACGAAATTTTCTTATCAGGGAAAAGTCATTGATGGTCATTTGTAAGTCATTAATTGTAAAAACACATTCTTTCTAATGTAAGCAGAAATCTGTTTTATGTAATGAAATGGATTAGGGTAAAATACTAAAGTGAACTAAGAATTGCTGTAATGCTTTCGTCATGGTTGGTAATACCCATTTTTTTCCTTAGGCGGGTGCGGGCTTTGCCAATGGCTTCGGTACTTTGGCCGGTAATGCTGGAAATTTCTTTTGTGGTCATGTTCATTAACAGGAAAGCACACAACCTTTTTTCGTTGAGGGTAAGTTCAGGGAAACGGGCGGCCAGTTTTTGATAAAACTCACTATTTACTTTGTTGAACCGCATCTCAAACTCTTCCCATATCTGTGCATCCTGATCATATTCTAAATCACGGATTGCCGTATCGATCACATCGAGGTTCTGTTTTTTTTAATATAGGCTTTTGTCGTCGGGCAATGCCAATAATTCCGCAATAAACTGCAATGCAATATCATATTGGTAATCTTTGCGCAAAAGCCGAATTTTTTGACTGGCCGATTCGGCTATGCCTTTTTCGTAACCCAGTGCCAACGAAAGTTTAAACAAACTGTCGGCTTGCTTTAAAGTTTCAATATCAGCATTTGCCTGCTCCGAAATCAGGGTATTAAGGCTGTCGATTTTTTGGGTTGTAACTTGTATTTTCGAGAGGTCAAATTTATTTTCTGAGCACGCGAACACGAATGCCACAAGGACCAGAACCATGGGCAAGCCCTTGAAAAGGAGATAAATATTTGCCAAAAATTGCTTCATAAATTATCCGTCAAATTTATTAATAAATCCGAAATAAAAAAGCCCCGATTCGTCCCGCCGGTATGGCAGGATGGATCGGGGTTTTTAAACAAATTTCCAGACTAAAGTTTGCTTAAACACATACCACAACATTTTTAATTGATGCGCTGATGATAAGCCGGATAAATGCTTTGTGGAGTTAATTCTTATTGGACTTCAAAGCACCAGATCACCCATTTTTTTTAAAAAAAAACAAAGCCCCCGAATAGGGGAGCTTTGTTCAATGAAAAAAACAATTTACTATTTGATTACAGTCACTTTTGAGGTAAAGAACGCTTTATCAGAAACTACATTAATGATATAGGTTCCATTTTCAAGATTTGAAATATCAAGGGTGCAAGAGTCTTTAATATCATGCATTTCTGCAACCAACTGACCGTTAATATTGTATATGAAAACATTCCCCGAGCTCGAAGGGTTTAAAATTTGTATCAGATTCCTTGCCGGGTTTGGATAAATATTTAAATATTTATTTTCACTCACATTCGGCATCCCTGTAACCAATTCCTCAGTAGCACCATTTTCAATGAATCCGGTATTCTGATCAATTAACATACCTACGATTTCGATGTTGTTGACATCCCAATCGGCTGGAATTGTTGTGTTAAAAGTATAGCTAAAGGTTTCTCCTTGGTTTACTGTATCCGGAAGGCTGCCTTCAGCACCTGCAAAACCACCGAGAATGGCCCTTGCTACATGATTGTACTCCATGTCTTCGGCAGGAACAGGATTAGGAAGGTTTTCAAAGCCCCCCATCGGCCCCTGGGTACCACCTGAGTAATTATTCGCTTGTGCCCAACCTGCCCCTGTGCCTGTAACCCCATTTTCAGTCAACACTGCGTTGAACCTGAAGTTGGCAGCGGTAGCCACAAATTCGGATGTAAGGGTAAAGGTAAGCCCGTTTGTTACAGCATTAAATGCTATATCTGAAATTGCGAGCGTAGCAGGGGCGACTCTGGTCATTCTACTGTAGTAAGCATTTTCAAAATTAGATGGATCTCTCTCAAGTGCGCGTTCAATAAGGCCTCCGGGATATCCAAAAAGCAAAGGTGCAATGCCGGCATCGTATTCATCAACAACCATAGGATCGCTGTTATGAACAGCAATACCGATCCAGGTATCTGGATGTTTCATGGCCATCGAATCCATATAAACAGCTCCTCTTGGGCACCAGCCGCACCATGTTCCGGTTCCTTCTTCTCCTACTACCTTTTTATCCGGCCTATACGGAGCTATCGAAATAGACTTGCTTAGCATATCGTTACCGGGGTTCTCATCTCCGGTAAGGTAGGTCTGAACCTGGACATTATAAACGCCAACTGTAGCTGGCCATGCTGCAAATGTTGCCTGATATTCCTGACCAATTTCCAGATTAGAAACGTCGATCGTTGATGTGTAGCCGGTACCAGGAATTGTGCATGTAACAGGGAAGCTGATTGTTTCAATACCATCATTTACGATGGTGGCTTTGGGAATTACATTACCGGCAAGCATTACCGGAACCATATTAATAGAGGTAACACCTGCGTTTAAACTGGTGGAATTGCCGGTAATCAGTATAGAATAATCTTCCCATTCGCCCCATTCTAATGTGGCACAGGCATCAGGAGAGGTGGGGTAATAGAAACTGACTCCGACCCGCATGAAATGAAGGCCTGGTGTTCCATTTTCCGGAATTATGATATCTATATTGTATGTTGTACCTCCTAATTCCATTTCATAATCAGTGAGTATCAACTCCATCGGTGAAAATACCAAATCATGGTTGAAGTCAATCCAGATTGATGCAATCTGACCGTTATAACCGCTTTTGATGCTTGCTGTGTAAGTTGATCCGATTTCGGCTGTACCTTGTAAATTGGTAAAATTGCCATATCCATCGGGACTGCATCCACTCCCCAGGTTTTCAATCCCGGCAAAAGTAAAATCATTTATACCATCGCCCCCAGTACAGTCTCCTCCGGGAATACAATAATAATCAGGATTATAAACCGTGAATGACTGCTCTCTCTGATCGTTTGCAGGAAATTCATCACCTGCAAGCATTGTGGTTACGTTAGCAGTATAATCACCAATGACCGTGATCCAGGGATCAAAATTTACAATAGCTGTTTCATTAAAAGCAAGGTTTGTAAGCTGTTTCGTCGATTCAAACACTACATTAGTACCCTCACTAATACTAAGTTTCACATCAAACGAAACAGTCTCAGATCCGTAGTTATTAACCTGTGATGAGATAATTAATGACTCATCGCCATAAATTTGATTTTCCAGACCTATGATTGAGCGTGTTGCTACATCTTTGAGTATTGGATCTCCAAGTGCTACATTATCAATGTACCAGCGTTCGATCAACTGGCTATTGCCATCGAACTTAAAGCAGAACTGAAAATTCGCTGAGCCTACATCAGGGGTGGTTACAGTAAATACCTCAAAGGCAGCATAGTCTGAGGTTGATGTCCAGTTCATTGACCATACTTCGTTCCAGGTAGTACCGCCATCACTTGTGGTTTCTACACCAACCGTGAAGTCACTGTTCCAGGGAAGTATCGCATGCAGAAAAGATAGATTAATATTACTGTATCCGCTTGTATTTACAACAGGTGAAATCAACCTGGATGTACCTTCAAAAGGCGGGTTATACCACATAAGGGCTTCGGGGGGATTTCCACCTGCAGAGTTACCATCGAAGGTCTGCCAATTATCGACTCCTTCGCCTGCGATCGTCCAGCCATCAAGGTCATCCGAAAAATCTTCGAAAAAAAGCACATCTCTGGACGAGTTATACCAACCAAGCGGAGGGCTGTTTTTCAATAGAGATGTTTTTTGTTTTTCAGCATGTTGCCTGTTCATGTTTCGCTGAGCCATTGTATTAATCGAAATCGTAATTCCGAGCATCAGCAGGAATAGTAAAGTAAGGTTTCTGTTCATAATCCTTTGTTTATTAAATGAATAGTTAAGTTATCTGATTTATTTTGAATTTTTAATTTTTGTCTTCCCTATTTGTTTTTTCATTGATTTTAATCAGCAATTTTTCCATGACCTTTCTTTCGGCGTTCTTCTTTTCGATAAATTCATTCATTTCTCTCAAATGATCATCGCCTCCGTGTGATGAAAAAGTCTTTTTAATTTTTGACATATTTCTATTGTGTTTGAAAAAGTATCGCAAATGTACATTCTCGATTTCAAGAAGTACAAGTTTGAAACCCTTACTTGGCTATGATAAGCGCAGATTTTGCCCTTACAAAGCCCTTACAAAAAAATGTTGGTAATTGATAATCAGTAAAATAGATTTAATACTGACTTAGGAAGGTGATGAGGTTGGTTTCGGTATGGGATATGCCTAACTTTTTACGAAGTCTTATCCGGGCCATTTCGATTGCATTGAGGCTCTGCCCGGTGATTCTTGAAATTTCTTTTGAACTCATATCTAATCGCAGGAAGGCACATAAGCGTTTTTCGTTGGGAGTGAGTTCCGGGTAAAGCCTTGTAAGTGTTTCATAGAACTCATTATGGACTTGGTTAAAACGGGCTTCGAATTCTTCCCAGGCATTGGCATCAAGTGATTCCTGGATTTTTTTTGCTATTTGCCTGATGGCTTCCTTGGTCTCTTCTTTTACGGCATTCCTTTCAATTTCAACAAGTTTGGTGGTCAATGCCGACAATACTTTATTTTTCTCGATAGAATACATCACACCGGTTGTGAGTTCTTTGTTTTTTATCTCCACATCTTTCTCCAATTGCTGCTTTAGCAGGAACTGGTTCTTGTTCCTAATCCTTAAGCGAGCGTAGAGAAGGATGATGATGATAATAATAAATATCAAACTTCCTATGAATATAATCTTTATAAAATCGCTACGTTGCTGCTGTAGTTCAAGTATTTGCTGTTGTTTTTTAAATTCATATTTCAATTCCATGTTTGAAACTTTCGAGAGTTGCTCTTTCGAATTCAGGCTGTCCTGAATCCGATAATAATTCAGCTCATAGAGATTTGCACTATCAGCATTACCAACGAAATTATAAAATGATTGTAAGCGGGAACTGGCATTTTTTTCAACCAGGATTAGTTTATTTGATTTACTGAAATTGTATGCTGCATTTGCGTAGTAAAAGCTTGAGTCAGGATTGTGGAGGTTTTCAAATGCCTTGCTAAGATGAATGTAGCAATAAGCAATCCCCTCTTTATCATCAGTAAGTTCTGCAAGTTTTTTCGACTTGTGAAAGTAAGCTAAACTTTCAGCAGGTTTGTTTTTACTTTTCTGGATGATTCCAAGATTCATCAGGTTTATTGCCTGTTCCCTTTCTTTACCAAATGATTCATTAATCTTTAACGCTTTTTTAAAATACTCTTCGGCCTGATCATATTTACCTTCAGTTTCATAAACTACGGCCAGATTGTTAAATGCTTTTGCAAGGCTTTTATCATCATTCACCTGTAAAGCATAATCTAAACTTTGTGTATAATAGGTGCGGGCCTTCTCAAAATTCCCGAGGTCGTAATACAAATACCCGATTGAGTTTAATACATTGGACAAATCAAGCTTATTATCAATTTTCTCAAAGATCGCTAAGGATTTAAACAAATATTCTCCGGCAGTTTCATAATCGTATAAGTTTGTCAGGAATAAGCCAATCTGATTGTAGGATAATGCCAGGTCTTTGTGGTTTCCGTTTTTTTTAACTGTTGACAGGGCAATCTGGGCGAACTTGAGTGCAGGCCTCAGGCTATCCCGGTAAAAAAACAGGTCAGCAATTTTATATGCTGACTGCCATAACTCCATATCTGTCTGGAGTTTTTGAGCATATTTATAGGATTCCCGGGCGTAAACCAAGCTCAAATCCGGGTTCGATATTGAAAATGAATCCGCAAGCACCAGTGAAATTGCATGTTTTTGTTTAAGATCGTCAGTGATTTCTAACTGAATTGTCAGACTATCAATGTTACCAACTGCTTTTTGCTGTGGCCACAGAAATGTAGAAAAAATAACAAATATCAGATACCCAAATCTTTTCATCCCACAAAAATAGGCAAATTGTGGTCTGAAGACCGCTCATGGAGGAATTTCATTTTTAGTTTATTAAAAGGAACTATGTTTTCCCTGAGAGGAAAAAGCCTTTCAGCGAATTAGTGTTTCACTGGTTTCAGTTTAGTGTATGCTTACATTGGAGCGGAGGAAGTATAAAATGGAATACTTCGCCTTTGTTAAAAATAACAAACGAAATAAAGGAAAATGCCTTATAAATAAATGGATTCCTATATTTGATAGTCAATCGCTCCGGCTTCAAAAAAAATAAAACCCCAATCCATCCCGCCGGTTTTGCGGGACGAATCGGGGCTTCAAAAAAGTCGGGGTGAAGCTTTAAGCCACACCCTGACTTTAATAATATTCATTGGAGGACTAAATAATGTTATTGCAATTAGTCATCCAATGAATTATTCTAATTTCATTCAATCACGAGTTTTCTGGTAATTACACTATTATGAGAGAAGGCTTTTGCAAAATAGATTCCTGATTTTAATGCAAGGGTGTATTGCATATTTTTTTCAATTTATAGCTTTTAAAAGTACAATATGTCCCACATAATTGAAAGCCAAATTTGAGGCGTATGAATTTATTTCAAAATTGCAAACTTCTTCACATACATCTTACCGTCAATCATGGCTTTGGCTAAGTGAAAACCATTCTTAAATTCAGACACATCAATAGCGTAATTTTCTGAATCCATAATGGCTTTTTTAACAGAATTTCCCCGGGAATCAAAAATGGTGATTATTGTTCCTTGCGAGGCATTGATATAAATAGTGGATGATACAGGATTGGGATAAATAAGGAAAGCCTCATTTAGCTTAGGGTTTTGAATATTGGTAATACACTCCATTTCCTCAATTCCATAAAGAGGGAAATAGTAACTGAATACCTGCATGGTTGGGGGGCTAAAAATTTCTACCACTGTACTTGATTGATCTATTAAACAAACAAAAGGAAAGCCAGTGATACCGTATTGGCTTACCACAGCGTTTCCCCCACCTTCTAATCCGCTTGCTGACGGATATAGCCCACCGTAAGTTTGTTCATATTGTAAGACTTGCTCATCGGTATTACCATAATCGATCCCCAATATTACAATATCGCCCTGATTACAGCCATAGGTTATGAATGCCTGGCTAATTTGAGGTGTATAATATTGACATGGGCCACAGGTTGTGTAAAAGAAGTCCAACATTACAAACTGTCCTTGTGAGGTATAATCCGATAAGGTATGCGTGTGCCCGTGAACATCAGTAACGGTGAAGTCGGGGGCTATGTCTCCAACCTGAATTTGTGCGCTTAATGAGCCGATAAAGAGGCAATATACTGTGATAAATATTAAAGTAATGATTTGTTTCATAATTATTATTTTTAGTTCGTTTATTGCTGGAGATAAATCTTCTTAACGTATTGTTCTTCTTCAGTAGAAAGTCTGATGATATAGATTGATTTTTCCAAGCCCTTGGTTGAAAACGTGTGAGACATGCCCTGAGGGTGAGATATGCATGATGAATAAACATTATTACCCAGAATATCGTAAACATCAACATTCACATTATTCCCGACGAACTCGTTTGGTAAATCAATATTAATACAACTTGGGTTTACCCTAAAACGAACCTGTTCCCAGGTATTGTTTTCTTGTATGCCAACGGTGTTATTGTAAGGACAGTATCGTATTAAAGAACGCTTAGTAGAATCCGGTACAATAGGATGATAGCCCCCCACAACATAAATACAATCATTTATTGTTACGGTATTGTGGTAATATCTTTCGATTGGCATAGCCGGTCCCTCTGTATATGTTTGGGATATAGTGTTAAAAATCCACACAGTGTTATTAACCCAGTCGTCGACCGAACCTCCTGTTAGGTAAATTGAATCGCCAACGGCAGATCCTTCCATACCATGAACAGCCTCCGGGAAATTAGGCAAAGCTGACCATTCATCTGAACCCGGATCATATACATGTGCATAGTTTTTTGGGGCTGAATAACCACCACCGCAGAAGCGATAATATTTTCCATTTGATGCACATCTGGCACTATACATAAAAAAATTGTCGGGTAGGCTGGCCTTGTCTATCCAATTATCTGTAATGGGGTCGTAGGCCTGAAATAGAGTTGTGACACCTTGACCTGCAGCAGTATAAACAGTATTGTTGATACTTGCGCCATAATGGATGGCACGAGGAGCGGTTAAGGATGCAGCCTGCGACCATGAATCTGTTTCCGGATCATAAATGTAATGATCGTCCAATGGTGTTCCTGAATTCGGATAGCCACCACCAAAATAGTGTAATTTTCCTTCGGCAACAGCACTAGCGGGCATTTGAGCGAGATATGGTGCCGAAGCTAATGTTGTCCATTCATCTGAATCCGGATCATAACTATAGTGAGAATTAGATGCACCGGCGCCTCCACCACCACCAATTAGATGAATGTGGTTGTTCAATACAGTAACAGCAGAAAAGTTAAGTCCTTCCGGAATATCTGCCAGACGCTCCCATTCCTGTGCATTCATAATAGGACTGATGCCTAGAAAGAATAAGATTAAAAATAAAGTGTAAACCTTCTTCATAGTAAAATTTTGTTTTTTCATATTAATTACATTATTATTTATTTAGTGCTGCAATATTAAGCCATAAACCCATTTTTAGTAAACTTTACGGGCTGTATTTTACCATAAATAATCTTCACAGAACCCTTGATTGGTTATCACAATAGATTCACATAATTTTCTTATGCCTTGATATTCCGCTAAATATGGGAAGATGATTTTTTGTGTGTGCTAAGATAGATATTACAAGAACAAAGCTTTTGGCTTCGATTTGTGAAATGCGATCTATGGGAAAAAATAAAATTATAACTGTTCCAAAAAACTAACCAGATTAATGCTTTTATCTTTAATCATTAATTTTTCACGGATACGGTGACGTGCCATTTCTACACTTCTTACAGATGAGTTTGTTAATCCGGAAATTTCTTTGGTAGTCATTTTTAAACGCAAATAGGCACACAACCTTTTGTCGAACATAGTTAGTTTGGGGTTCAGTTCGTTCAGTTTTTTATAAAAGGATTCATAAACACGTTCAAATTGTATTTCGAAATCCTTCCATACGGTATCGTCAACATTACTTCTGAGTTTGGAAATTACCTCCTGAATAACCGGTTGGTTTTTAGTGGATATTTTCATATTGGCTACTACAAGAGTATCAATTACATCGAGCATTAAATCATTTTTTTTCTGCAAGTAAATAATATTAGTAGTAATCTCCTTATTACGCATTTCAAGTTTGTCATTTAAGGATTGTTCAATCAATTCTAGTCTTTCCTTGTCGAGTTGAAGATTCTGGCGAAGAAGGATCGCCTTTTTTGCTTTTGTGTGTTGGTGAACCAGCAGTGTGATAATTAGTGAAATAATTAATACCGAAAGGATTAAACCGCCAACGATGAAATAGGATTTTTGTTGAATATTTAACTCCAGTAATTGTTTTTCGTTTTCAAAATTGTACTTGAATTGAAGTTCCGTCAGAGTTTTTGTATTCCGCTCACTATTTATAACATTGTAATAATCGAGATATTTGTTTAAAAAATCGAAAGCCAAATCCAATTTATTTTGCTCCTCATATATTAAGGCAAGATGTTGTGCGCAGAACATTGAATAGTCAGGCCATCCATGCGCAACTGAGGCAGCAAAAACTTCCTTAAAATCATGTTCAGCCCGGGTATAATATTTTTGTTCGAAAAGCAGTTCGCTTCTTTTCATCAAAAAACTGTTCTGCAATTTAACATCATTGCAAAGTGCCGCCAAATCCAATGCCTTATTAAAATACTCCTCTGCCAAAGCACTATCGCCAAGAATTTTATACTCTTGAGCTAAATTGCTGTAATTGATGGATGAGAATTTATTATTTCCTTTTTCAAGATTCAATTCTAAAGCATCATGGTAAAGTTCTAAAGCCCTTTGGTGATCTCCCCGTTCCGAATAGATACTGGCAATGTTGTTCAAAGCACTAATTACGATAATGTTGTTTTCTCCTACTTTTTCCTTTTCGGCCAAAACTCGCTGATACATTTCAATTGCTTTGTTAAATTGTTTCGACTTTTTATACATAATTCCGAGCTTATTCCAGGATCGCAAAACACCATTAAAATTATTTAAATTGGTTTGAATATCCAATGCTTTGGTATAATAACTATAGGCCTGGTCGAATACATGGTTACTCGTATAAATTGCTCCATATACCCAAAAAACACTAGCCAGAGTTTTTTTATCACCAGTTGTCTGGGCCAAAAGCTCAGCCTGCTTTACCAGTTCAAGTGCGGTAATATTATCACCGGCACTTCTATAGTAATCACATTTTTGTATCAGTGCATTAATTTCTCCTTTGGTGTATCCTGCGGCTACTGCCTCATCATATGCCCGGCTCGCAAATAACATGGCACTGTCGTTGTCGATATAATAGTATTCAGAAGAAAGATCACTTAATATTTCAACCATTTCTTTTTGGTCGGTAGATTGATCTAAGGCACGCATCAAACTGTCAATTTGTGAAAAACAGAAAAAGTTGAGATTTATTGATAGCAAAATCAGGAAAAACCGCAAAAACGATTTTATTTTATAAAACATAAAATTACCAAATGAAATATTGTTACCCATATTCTGCCAAAAGTATTAAAATTAAGTGGAATGGACGGGTAAATTATTTTGCTACCAGGATTGTGGTTCTCGAACTGATGCAGCATTTTTATATCTACTTTGTGCTTGTTATTTTTCGTAATGAGAGAGGATAGAATGTTTTACTGTTTCAGGGGGTAGTATATTTAAGCGCAGTTACAGTGGATGTAAATATTTTTTTTATCATCTGTACGCAGACTCAGGCCTCAGTATTCAGATTTAAAAGTTAACCACGTAGCATTTGATTCCTTGTGCAAGGTTTTGGAGGCTGTTGGTTCAAAAATATCGTATCAAATATTTCGGTGCTCTGCGCCTTTTTCACAATGATCGGATAAAATTCTACAAATGCCGATTTTTCATCGAGCATGCTCGCCCTCCGGACGGCAGATTGTCGGTGCTCTGCACCTGAAAGAAAAGCTCCGTCAGCTGGCGGAGCGATAAACCTCGCCTCACGGCGAAGCGGGTTTGTAGAAGTATCCATTAGAATTGATACGGAAGGTACAGCCCGCCTTGCCGGACGAGGCAGGAGCACCGTAATACTAAAGTTAAAAATATGGTTTTGAGTTTTCAGCAAGCCCTATCTAATTGATAACAATCTTCTTGACCCGGGTAATTCCACTATCAATAAGTTTTAGATAGTAGATCCCTTGCGGTAGATCAGAGAGATTCAAGGCACATGCAGACCCTTCAAGTTTTGTTCCGGGCTCAATTACTTTTAGTGTTCTTCCTTTGGTATCAATAACTTGAATCTGTAAATTTTCGGGCCATTGACTCATGATTAAATTGAAATTTCCATCGGAGGGGTTGGGATATGCTTCCACGAACAGGCTGGTTTTGGTGTATGCATTTAGTGATTTTACTTTGAGGCGATTAACTGCCGAAAGACCATTGTTGGCAAATAGCCCCATATTAGGAAGTGAAGGATTGTATTCGGCTTCCAGCTCCATACGCTCGTTACTTGCTGGTCTATACATTTCGAGCCTGAGAATTTCTCCGGATTTAAATCCATTATTTTGATTGGAGTATTCGTCATAGCTATAAGCCACAAGTGCAAGATCGGAGATAAATTCATTTACCTCCATTTTTCCAGCACACAACCCACCGGATGTAAACGCTCCTATGAAATCACCGACTTGGATTCCCGCCATTTTGATTACCTCCGATGGAAAAGCAATGACATGCGATGTTGGTGTTTGCATAACATCATTCCATGGTGTATGGTTTTGAGTTCTTTCCTGGGTCTTATAAACTGGTAAATCGTTGGCACAAGGTGGGTAGGTAAAACCACCATTCTCATTCATTAGAACCATATATGCATTTCCGGGTTCAAGATACTCCAGGGTTTTTATTTTATAGGCTGGCCAGAAGACTTTTGGTCCGGCCACTTCTTTCACAATCACCAAATCCGCAATAGGATCAAATACATCTACAGATTTACAGCCACACGGAGTGAGCACCGGAATCAGGTTCCATCCCATGGAAAGATCAACCATTGGCGGATTAATTTCTGTTCCGGTTATGGTTAAATCAAAATCACTTTCAGTTTTTACGCTGTATCCATTTTGGGAATTCCAGTTGCCAAGCGTATTTACTCCACCAACAGGGTAGTAAAAACCTGTGAAAGATGTTAGGATGGTGAAATCAGGAAGGTGTGGAGAAAACATATTTTCAACACTTTTATTCATTGGGTTCACATATCCTGACAGCCCACTCCATCCTGCAGGGATATTTATGGTTTGAGAAAGATATAAACTGAAGTGTTGCTGAAATCCTTGAGTTAAGGTAATTTTACCTGACTCAAAGGTTTCCGTGACAGTCTCTCCCAGAGTCCAGCTCCACGAGATGTCGTCTCCTTCAAAATAATCTCCTGCTGAAGTCACCACTTGTTGAGCATTGGCATTTACTGACAGGATTATGAATGTGCATACAATTACAAGAATATTTATTTTTTTCATGGTGATGCAGGCTTTAGTTTAAAATATTAAATATGGTGAATGGGTTTTTGGTTTATTAACCTTGAATAAACAGTGTGATAATGTTTTTTAATTTATGATGGCGAAAAATTCAGGTAGTGAATTAAATCACTACCTGAAAAAAGCCAAATTCACTTAATTATTAACAAAAACCTAAGCGTTAATCTTTTATACATCTTATAGTAACTCCGGCAGATTTTGAGCTTGTGGAAGGGGCACAACCTGAACCGTTACCATAAAGACAATGACCGACAGCGGAAAACTTAGTGTTGATACTCCAGCTATAACCAAATGAGCCTCTCAACGCAATGTTTCCACTGTTGTAATTGATGTTTCCAGCAGCATGTAGTTTTAAAACAGAGGCGAAAGCATCATCCAGGTTATTCAAGTCCCCAATAGAATCTACAAGGGTCCATTCTGAAATGGTGGGGAGTCTCCATCCCTCACCAAGGCTGGCACAAGGATCATTTTCAGCTAGCCAGTCAGTAGAGCTTGAAACAGAGGTCCAGGTCGTATCGGGTGTTCTTGTCCCATCATCATCAACTTTAAATCCGTTTTTCTGATTGAATTGAAAATACCACCCTGCTGAAGCTTCAGTAGCATCATATGTTGAAGTGGCCTGATGATCGGCACCAAGGTTCTGAGTAATCCAGCATTGGTCAGAGCCGCTTAAGTTTGAAAGAGCAGTTCCATAAACAACCGTTTTTGTCACTGGCGCAATATCCCCCTCAGTATATTCAACTGTAATATTGTCTCCACAAACAAAGAAACCCCCCGCAGTTATGGGTCCGGTAAAGTTTTCTGCCATCACCATTTCTCCTGTCAAGTCTCCTGTAAGTGCAACCGGAGTAACAGCAAAGCGAATATAATTAGTGGTATCCGCTGAACTAAGAATATAAGAAATTCCGGTAGCCCCAGAAATAGGCAATTCGTTGAGCCCTGAAGCATCTTCTGCACGATACCACTGATACAAAGAAGTTCCTTCGAGGTCACCATCCTCATCAAAATAAGTATAGCTTCCTGTTAATGTTGACCCGGAAACAGCTATGCCAGATTGACTGACGTTTGTTGCAATCGGAGGAAAGTTTGTTGTGCTGCATTCACCCCATTGAGGCACTCCCTCACAAAAAGTTAAGGTTTGATTTGTTAGTCCCGCCGGAATCATTACCCATTCCGTTCCATTCCAATATTGCATATCACCGGGGGAATTACCTGCCGGAAAACTGCCAGGAATACCTTGAGGGCCTTCAGGGCCTTCAGGCCCCGGTGTGCCTGAGTTTTCAGCATAAAGTGCATAAGGGACGGACAACAATTGTGATGTACCCATTTCTACATAAGAGCCTCCACCATCAAAATCCACCTCCACTTTTATAAAGTAAGGACCCAAATCCCATGCTATGTTAGAAAATGATGTTGGGTTTTCGCTGCCCAAATTCAAATTTATTAATCCGAAATCACTGGTTGTTCGTATAAAAATCTCCTCACAAACGGATGGCCCACTAACCGTATTCTGCAGGATATTTACCTTAACATGCACTTCGGTATTTGGGAGTGCTGTTCCGGTAGCGTCTCTAATAATCGCTTGATATTTAAAGCTATTTGGCGATTGTCCAAAAGTAGTAGCAAAAATTACACATGCCACAACGAGTAAAAATTTCTTTTTCATAACTTAATAATTTTAAATGATTTAAAAATTTGTTTATCTATAAAAACGATTAAATAATATACGCCTGGGGATCTGTTTTTGATGGATATGGACATTTCATTTTCAATGTCCTTATTTTGTGATATGGATACCCCATAACTATTATAAAGGTGATAAGAAATACTCAAGGGTTTTATTTCTTTTTCATTAATCTTTAAAGTGATTATGGATGTAGTTGGATTTGGAAAAACCGAGACATCAAAATCCAAAGGTTTGAATTCCCCGACACCTATTATTATTGGATTGGCTTGTTGAAATCCCTGGGTGATAATATGATTTTCTGAAGTGTATGTTTCTGTAACCAGCTCACCCAGAGTCCAACAGATTGAACCACTTTCATTTTCAGTGTAATTACCCGATGCACATATTACTTCCTGGGCGTGAATCCCATTATAGACAATGCTTAGATAGAAGAGTAAATAAACTAAAATTGTCAACTTTTTCATAAAACTAATGTTTGCTTGGTAAATCTATGCTGTTACTTTTTTTGATATCTATTTTTATTTTTTCAAGGGATTTGCTTACGCTTTTCATTCGATCAAGAAATTGGGCATCAGTTTCTTTTATTAATTCCTTTTTATCTTTATTACTTTCAGAATCCATTCGATTAAAAATATGTTTGTTATTGAAGCATTTTGAAAGACAATGATACAATCAATAAGTGCTGTATTAGAATTTTTGTATGCTCAAATAACATTCACATCCGACTAAGTTTACTTTCACAATAGTAAATATCAGTTCTGTTATGTATAGATAATCAATAAATTAGGATTAATTAAAAAAATGAAATATTTTATGAATATCAGATAAATAAATCCAATCTCCCTTAATTTTGTGAAATGGTAAAAATTTAGATAGTCCTGCTTTTTGCTATGAAATTACAAGGCTTAGTATATGTATTTGTAACCGGGGGTGAAGCATCTGTTATTTTGAAAGTATTTAATCACTATGGGTACAATTCCCCGAGACTTGTCTTTTTAAAAAAATATAAGGATTGGTCAAAACTTGCCTTTTTCTTATAAAGAGTAGCGAGCTTAGAAAAATTAAGGGCTATCAGATTAAGAGATTTTGCATATTCCTTATCCATTCCCAAATCGGAAGCAAGCGATTTTGCCATATTTCCGATTTGAATAGAATTCCGGAAATCTGTTTTATGCCTGTAAATTTCACACATTTGGAGGTAAACCTTCAATTCGCTTTCCGAATCACTGTTTTGCTGCGACAATTCATGTGTTTGCTTAGCAAAGTCAAGTGCTTTATCAGGATCAGAAGACGATAATAATTCAGTAAGTTCAATTAAAACATCAATCTTTTTTTGGGTATCTTTCTCCAAAAATAGTTCTGTTTCAAGGCTCTCAACAAGACTTTGATCCTGAGCAAACATTCCACCATAAAACAGGGTGAAATAAAGCAGAAATAATATTTTTAGTTTGTTATTCAATTCAGGCTTTTATTATGCTTAATTGGCAAAGATACTGAAATGTAAATCTTACCAAAAATAAAGCCCCGATCCATCTGGTGGATCTGGATAAGTTCGACTACATATTTTTGGAATCAATCACATAGTCTCACCGATTAAATTTCAATCGTTTATCATATCGCAAAAACCAATCATATAGTTCCTGTTCGGGATATACCGACCAATACATTCCATGGCCTACATCAGGATTCGCTGTGAATTTCAGGTTTTTATTTTCCCCTTCCAATCTGTTTATCATCCATTCGGTTTCTTCAAATTCTACTACTTTATCTTTTTTTCCATGAAAAGCCCAAATCGGCATATCCACTAATTTGTCAGTATTATTTTTAATGTATTCAATATGGCGTGTAAATCCACTCATGGGAGCAATAGCTGCAAATTTATCAGGGAATTTTGTCGCCAGATACCATGTTCCTGAACCCCCTAAACTTACTCCTGTCAAGTAAACCTTATTTGTATCTATCCTGTATTTTGTTGTTACTTCTTTATAAAAGTTCTCAAACCAATTGTTGGTTGACCATCTTTGGTTAACCGGACATTGCGGAGCAACAATAACAAAAGGAAATTCCCGCCCTCTCCAAATTTGGTCAGGAATGCCACAGCAATAAAGCTTCATAGTATCTGTGCCCCTGCTTGAACCACCATGCAGATAAATGATCAAGGGCCATTTTTTTGTGGTGTCGATATTGTATTCTTTGGGCAGGTAGGATATGAAATGGTAATTTGTATCCTTTGGGTTCAGATTTAATCCTTTTTCAAAAATCAATTCATTTTGTAGTGTGCCATTGTTATTCCACCATGTACCTCTTCCGTTTTTTTGACCATTTACATAATTCTGTGTCGATTCTCTTTGGCCATTAGAATACCAATATTCGTGAAGTCCATTCCTTAATCCCCGTGAGTAATTTGCTTTGCGTTCGATTTGTCCATTTTTATACCAGGTTTTAAACTCACCTTCTTTGGTGTTTGTATGATAATTGCACCAGAGCGAACTTTCTTTGATTGTCTTATCAAAAGAGCTGTACGTTCCTTCCATTTGAATCTTACCATCCAGGTAATAATCTCGTACATGATATAAACTATCGCTCTTATCAAATTGAATAATTCGCTTGTAAATTATAGTATCATTTTTAGAAATTGGAACAGGCAAATAAAATGTTTCAAAGTCCTGCGCTTTTATTGCTCCAGAATAAATAAAAAATAATATGATTAATGTGACTTCCTTCATTTTGGTGGGCTCCATGTGTTCTGAGCTTCGGGTTAAGGTTATTAGACTTATTATCTGCGTAATGAACTGTCGATCCACCCATTATTTTCTTGAATTATCTCGTGTATTTTATACCAATAAAAGAACGCTTCTGGGCTGGACTTCTTTAATCTGTTTAGTCTCGGCCATAGCGGATCAACAATACTCCATTCTTTCATTTGCAACGGATTATTAAAAGTTTCCAAGTTGTTTGTATTATATCTGATTGCAATAGCAATGTATGCCGCCTTTGATGCCATTGTTATTGCTTTGTCAATATGAAATGGTTCTGAAAAGATAAAACGCGAAACTCTTTGGATTCCGGCTTGCAATTCTCCAAAGTCACCATTTCCCGAAACACCTCTGCTTACTATACACAATGATGTTTGAATAATATCCTCAACTACATCGTCATATTTCAAATCATCCATTTCCCTATAACGTAACTCTGTTTCTGCGAAGATTTTGAATGTTCCAATTACAACCTTTAAATTATTCACGATAGCTATCAAGTTTCCAATGTCATATAACTGCTTCATTATTTCCATACTCATACTATGCTCACTCTTAAAGTAAGGTATTCCTGAGGTGTTAGGTGCGAATGCAGTTAACTTATCGCCTAGTATATCCTCTGGAGATGGAACCCGAACAACTATTTCTTTATCATTTGTAATGAGGAACTTAGATTTTATGGGCAATTTAATAATGTTTTGATAGCTTGGTTTTTCAAACAAAATGTCCAATAAAACACACTCTTCCTCTGAATGTGTTTTATGAATTGGTTTGTAATAGAATTTGTAATGAGCTTTTTTAATTTTTGATTTTGTGTTTCTTTTCTGAAGTTCAAGTCTTGTGAAAGATTGTTGCGGTAATATTTCATTAAAATGCTTTTCAAGATTAACGGTATCATCATGTAAAATAATATCAATATCAATGGAAAGTCTTTTAGACGAATCCATCAAAAGCATAAGCGCAGAGCCTCCTTTAAATACAAAATCCAATTCAGTCTTTGCAAGTCCTTCAAGTAGATATAATGCTCTTATTACTTTTTCTACAAGTATTTTATCAGCATTTCTGTTTTTAGCAGAAACTTCGTTTATCCATTCTATGTTTAGTGTTTTGTTGTCGATCATGGCACTATATATTGGCAGCAATACTATGTCTGCTGCCGAAATTTTGAAACCCTGTTTAGATATTCATTGAACTCCTTCTTCTTTCTTCTACGATCAGCATATCTCAGCATTTTGTTTTCGTTAACCGTGTACTTTTCAAAAACGTCCTTAAATATTCTATCCCTCTCTGCTCCTTGCTGTGCATCCAGAATTACAGTATCACAAAATAGATCCACTAACAATTTTTCCATGGTCGTTGATTGTATTCCCGAAATATTCTTAGTTGGAGCTTCTGAAACTAGTGATTTTACAATCCAGGTTTCTTTTTCGTCTGGAATATATCTGTTAAGTAATTCTTTTGTAGGGTCAAGGAATACAGAATATTTATTTTGTCGCATAAAGAAAAAAACTGATTCAGTTGCATCTTTTTCTACTTCAACTATCAAAAAGAATTTTCCTGGCTGATGTAACATGAATTCATTGAACAAAGCAGATGTCCATAAGCAGTATTCAAGATAGGGGAAGTTTTTTCTTAGTTTATTATTTAAAGTCCTTAATTTTGGTGGTAAATCCGGAATATAGCTTTTTCTGGCTCCAAGAGTAAACTTACCTCGCCCAACTCTGGTAAGCACACCATTTTGAGCCAAACTGTAAATTCTCCAATTTGCCGTGGATTCTTTGAGGTTTGGTTCGAGCGAACGATAAAATGATATGATCTGTTTATTATCAAAGACCTGATCTTTATCAAACCGTTCTTCTAATTGCGTTATATATAGTTTTTTATTATTGATGCTAAAATTATTTTTCGCAAAGATACAAAACTATATTTTGGCAGCAAAGAAAAATTGTTGCCGCTTTATAGACGAATGTGTTCGTGAAAATTTGGCTCTTTTGCCATCGGAAAATCAATAGAAACTATATAGCCCAAAGGGGTGTCTTTGGCAGAAGTGCGCACAACAGGGCTTTCCCGCAGAATGCTGGATTGGGCTGCGCCTCAAACAGCCGCTTGCTAATGATTATTAAACCTCTATCGTCTATCAAGTTGCAAAAACCAATCATATAGTTCCTGTTCGGGATATACCGACCAATACATTCCATGACCTACATCAGGATCCGCTGTGAATTTCAGGTTTTTAAATACTTTTATAATTTTAATGCTGTCCCTTTATTATAGACTACCGGCATCTGTCCTTTCCATTTGTTCCAAATATCATTGTCGGTGATAAG
>Ga0208900_1000720_pt1 | contig 19841 bp, 12 predicted proteins | sample AntAceMetag02UKK_FD_184763 | JGI IMG/M metagenome (GOLD analysis project Ga0208900, IMG submission 184763) | Saline lake microbial communities from Ace Lake, Antarctica - Antarctic Ace Lake Metagenome 02UKK (SPAdes) (version 2) | ecosystem: Environmental > Aquatic > Non-marine Saline and... | reverse complement strand
GACGGTTCCGTAATTTGTGCAAGTACTGTGGTTGGATTAATTGCAACAGTTCAACATTCGTCAACCGTACAATGGTCAACTACCGGCGATGGGGTTTTTGCAAATGCCACACAATCAAACACGAGTTATTACCCCGGTTCGTTGGATATTACAAATGGGCAACTTACCCTATGCCTCGGGGCTCAGCCATTAAATGGTTGTACCTTAGCAGCTACAGACTGCATTACATTAATTATTCAAGCCGATCCCGAAATTACACTGGATGCTGACTTTTGGCTGGATTGTTCGGATTATAATTTTGTAGCAAAGCAATGGTTCCCCTATCAAATGAGCGCAACAGTCGAGAATGCCGCATCCTTTGAATGGAGCACCGAAGGAGATGGCTATTTTGACAATCCTTCTAATTTGCAAGCAAACTACCATTTGGGAAACAGCGACATTCTGAATGGCGAAGTAGTGCTTACGCTTTCAGCTTCCGGGCCGGATCAATGTAATCTTGTAGTATCTGAGCCATGTGTTTTGAATATTCCGAGGCAATTGATTCCTATTAGCCAGGCGGGTTGGCGTGGAATATCTTCCTACATCGACAAGTCGGATAAAACAGTTCCTGAAGTTTTGGCTCCGGTTGCAAATGGCCTGGCCATCATTATGGATGAGGCGAACAAGACATATAATCCTGCCACAGGCATAAACAACATCGGCAACTGGGGAGCAGTCGGTTATCGTGCCAATTTCACCAATCCGCAAGTATGCCTGCCGGTGTATGGCGTTCCTGTATCGGATCAAACTTTTGAGATCGTGAATTCGACCACATTTTTACCCGTTCTTACGGATATCCCCGTTGCTATTGCAGATTTGTTTAATGGGCATCTCAATAAGATTCAGCAGATTTACGATTGGAGCACTTTCAAAACCTGGACACCGGCCAATGCTGGATTTTCAGAACTGAAGCCTGGCTATGCCTATTCCCTTGTTAACAATTCGGAATTCACCATCGAATTCCCACCTTTTTCATGGGAACCACCATTAAGCCAGGTAAGCATCAACGGGAAGATTATTAATGAAGCCAATGGCAACCCTGTTGGTAATATTGAAGTGCTGGTTAGTGGTGAATCTTCTGTGCTTACCAATGCCGAAGGAATCTATTCAGCAATCGTTCCATTAGCATGGAGCGGAACAATAACCCCCGCAAAAGCAGAATGGATTTTCTCACCATCCTCAAAAAGTTTTGAAAATGTACTTGTAAATATCTACGATCAGGATTTCACCGGAATTAGCACTTCCTGTGATCCCGGATGGGAATTTATAGTTACAGGTTCCTATCACACCATTTCTATTCCGTTGGAATCTAACCCGAACATTTTTGGCGAGCCTTTACAAGCCGACGACTGGATAGGTGTTTTTTACCTGGATGATAACGGCACCGAACAATGTGGCGGCAATGCGCAATGGACAGACGCTCCCGGTTTGGTTATCATGGCTTACGAAGATGACCCTGCCACTGCAGAAAAGGATGGTTTTGCAATTGGCGAAATAATACAATGGAAAATCTACAGTTGCAGCACACAGGAAACATATAATGCAGTTGCAACTTACGATCCCTACATGCCCGACCAGGGAATATTTGCCAATTGGGGCTTCTCCAGTTTGGTTTCGCTCAACTGCCAGCTATGCCAGGAATTGACATGGCTCGAAAACTGGAATAGCGTTTCGCTGTATGTTGAGCCTTCAAATCCAGATGTGGAAACGCTTTTTGCGCCGATGGTTAATGATCTTATCATTATGCGAAACCTCAATTCGATTTACTGGCCCGAATTATCAATAAATACAATTGGCGACTGGGATATTGAATCAGGATACGTTATGAAAATGATTGCTGCATCAAGCGGTGCGTCAATTTGCGGATTGCCGGTTTCGGGCAGTAGCCTAACGCTGTCAGCCTCCGAAAACACGTGGCATTATTTGCCGGTGCTTTCATCCTGTCCGGTAGATGTTAATCAGATGTTTTGGCAGGAAATCGACAATATCGTTATTGTTAAAGATTTGATTGGATGCAAGGTGTGGTGGCCACAAATGGAAGTGTATTCTCTGGTTGAACTATTTCCCGGACGGGCTTATGAGATCAAATTATCCGGTGATGTAACTTTTTCTTATCCTGAGTGTACAAAAGCCACTACGAAGAATTCGCACAAGGTTTCAAATGTGATGGATTCGGATTTTGGTGAAATTAAATTTACACCGTTTACACATACCATTGCTTTTCCGGCGCAGGTTTTACAAAACTTACCAGCAAACTCCCGGATCGGAGTTTTTAACAATGAAGGTGAAATTTTTGGATTATCCAATGAGGTCGATAAAAATGCTTTCGCAGTCGTTGTTAACGGTGATGATCCTTCAACAAGCGAAGTTGATGGATTTGAAGAAGGAGCCATGATGTATTTTCGAATCATCGAATCTACATCGGGGGCTGATGCCGGGATTATGGTTGATTATGACAATAAGCTACCCAACACCGGATATTTCACCAACCATGGATTATCTGCAATTGCAAACATTGAGCTTACTGGCTTTGAGGATTTTGAATCATCATCCCTACTTGTCAATATTCATCCCAATCCTTCAACAGGTATATTTAACGTGAGCTTAGACAGGGTTAATCCTGTGGATTGCGAGGTATTTGATATTCATGGTGGCAGTATTTTAAAGTTAAAAAATCAGGCTAATCATTTGAGTATCGACCTATCCTCGTATCCAAAAGGAATTTACTATCTAAAATTAACTCAGGGAGAATTGCAAGCCATCAGAAAACTGGTGCTTCAATAATACTAATTTCCCTTACCCGGCAGGGAGAATTCTCTGCCGGGGGAAAGGGAAAGAAAAATAATTAATGTGAATAATATTAACGGCGGATCCCGAAAAGCCTAAAGAGTAGGGAAACATAAAATCTATTTTTATTATGAGAAAATTAATTACATTATTAGTCGTGTTTTTTGTGGTGAGTTTTGCCACAGAAGTAATTGCACAAACAATTCGTGCCAGGGCAGGTTTAAATTTATCAAAAATGCTGATGAAAAACGATGATGACACCTGGAGCAATGATGATGAGTATAAAATGCTCCCTGGGTTTCACCTTGGCGCAACAGCCGAAATTCCCATTGACGACATGTTTTCGTTTGAAACAGGCTTGCTTTTTAGCACCAAAGGAATCAAGGAAAAAGATGAAGGCGATGATTATGAATATGTTGATAAACTAACTTTGTCCTATTTAGAAATACCATTAACCGGAAAAGCCACCTTTGATATTGGTGGTGCAAAAATTTATGGTGTTTTTGGGCCTTATGTCGGCATAGGGCTTTTTGGAAAGTATAAATGGGAAGAAACTTATGACGGTGATACAGAAAAGGATGATGAAGATGTGGAGTGGGGTTCGGATGAAGAAAAAGATGACTACAAGCGTCTGGATTTTGGATTAACTGTAGGTGCCGGAGTGGAGATAGATGCCTTGCAGATTGGAATAAATTACGGGCTTGGTCTTGCAAACGTGTCGCCATATAGCGATAATGGATTTAAAGAAAAGCATCGTGTTTTTGGAATTACTGTTGGGTATAAATTATTTGCGCAATAGGTTTTCCAATTACTCCACGTGTATTAAGCACCTATTGGAGCATCACCGTAATAAAAGTTTTACCGAAGAAATAGATGAATTTATCGAGAAGTATGGCTTGGAAAGGTTTTCTGATGATGATTAAAGAGTGGGGCTAAAGCCCCGGTTCTTCTTAGTCAAAACTTTGTCCGCAGGCTAAAGCCTGCGGCAATTCATAAGTTGCTCTTTTCAGTATTGGGTATTTAATTTAGGATGTCAGAATGAATTGCCCTGTACTTTAGTGCAGGGATTAGAAAGTGCTAATGAAAATCAGGGTTTTAGCCCAAACAGTTAATGGGCTAAAGCCCCGGAGAGTTCTTATTCAGAGCTTTGTCCACAGGCTAAAGCCTGCGGCAATTCATGAGTTGCTCATTTACTTTAGCTTATGTTGATAAAACCTGCGGCAATTCATTTTAAAGTTCTTATGTTAGTATAAAATAACCTGTGCTTTAGTTTAGCGGTTAACAACTCTGACAGGGTTTGAAACCCTGTCAGAGTTCTATAACTAAATCGGAAGGCCAAATCCTGCGGCAATTCATGAATTGCCCCGTACTTTAGTGCAGGGATTAGAAAGAGCAAATGAAAATCCGGGCTTTAGCCCAAACAGACAATGGGCTAAAGCCCGGGGTCTTCTAATCCAGAACTTTATCCGCGGCAATTCATTTTAAAGTTCTTATGCTAGAATAAAATAACCTGTGCTTTAGTTTAGCGGTTAACAACTCTGACAGGGTTTTGAACCCTGTCAGAGTTCTATAACTAAATCGGAAGGCTAAATCCTACAGCAATTTATGAGATAATCTATCAGATACTGTTGTTCCATTCGTTGCGACTATTTTTGATGTGTTCTTGTATTTGATCTGCAATTTGTGACGGTAATTTACCACTATATTTTTTTGATAATGAATCAAGCTCCACGGTGCGCACTTCACCATTTTTTGCTGCTATTTCGCTCTCTTTAATTTTTGCAACGAAGGCAGGATCATAAGGACTTTGTTCTTCTTTTACTTCATACGAAACCTGCAAATCTTTGAGATAATCAATGATTTGTTGCAGCTTATCTTTTTCAGTTTGAACGATTATTGTTTCCATTTTTTAAAATATTTAATAAACAAAAATACGAAATAAAAAACTTTTGGCAAGATAAGAAGAATCGTAAGTGCGAAAAAAGCTTGTTTTAAAGATGTTAGTCACTGGTGTCGGGGCGCCAATAAAAAAATCCTATTGAAAATGTACAATCCTATATCAAACATCTGACATCTGACATCTGATTTTTTTGATATATCAGATGTCCGATGTTCGATGTAAGATGTTTGATATTTGATATTTGATGTTCTCCACCACTCAAAGTTTCATTCATTCTGTCACTCCATTCCTCCATTCCTCCATTCCTCCACCACTCCAACCCCCCCCCCTCTATCCTCCAAATTCTTCCATCTATTATCTTCTTCATTCTAAAATCCTACTTTTGCCGCCTCAAACAAAAGCTATAGTATGCCAAAAATAATCATGCACAATCAGATAAGCCTCGATGGCGCAGTTTCAGGATTTCAGATTGATCCGGGGGCTTATTATAAAATACTCAACTCGTTCAAAGCTGAAATGTACCTCGTGGGATCAAATACCGCCATCTCGGGAATCAAAACATTTACAAAACACATCTCGCCCGAGGAACCGGAGGACTTCAAAAAAGCAAAAACAAAAGATAATGACCAACGACCTGTTTGGGTTATCCCCGACAGCGAGGGCAAGCTACAGGATTTGCTTCATATTCTCAGAAGATATGAACACTGCCGCGATATAATTATTCTTGTTTCGCTCGAAACACCCAAATCATACCTTGATTATCTCGACGATAGAAATTACAACTATATCATTGCTGGTGAAGTAAAAGTGGATCTTAAAAATGCCATTCAGCAGCTCAACAATAAGTTTCCTTTTAAAACAATAGTAACAGATAATAGCGGAACGCTGAACAGTATCTTAATGGAAAAATCCCTCATCGACCAGGTAAGCCTTATTATATCCCCTACCCTAACCGGAAAAAAACAGCCAAAACTATTCAGGGATTTAAAGCTTGGAAAAAGGGTTATCAAACTCAATCCTGTAAAAGCAGAGGTACTGGAAAGCAAGGATATTCTGATGCTTTTTGATGTGGTGAAATAAATGAAATCTGGTGGAAATTAAATCTTGAGAAGAAAGAATTATAGAAAACGGTTTAAAAAACCACAACCTGTCCGCCAGCTGGCGGAGATGTATGGATAATATTTTCTAACACGGATGTCCGATTAAAAAACTGAAAGATGAAAAAGATTTCTCCCCGGCTACTCTTCGTCTTCCTCATCAATAACAAGGAAAATTGTTTCGTCTTTTGCTTTAATAAGGTAATTTTCGCGAGCAAACTTTTCCTGGGCTTCCCTATTGTTTTTGAGCTGATGGTTCATAATGCTATCGTGCTTAAACCCCTCTGACAGAAATTCATTTTCAGCTTCGGCTTCATTTTGTTCGCGGTTAAGTTGGAACTGCCGGGGTAAATTGTCCTGATCAAAAAAGATCATCCAAACAATAAACAATGCAATAATTAATGCATACTTGTTTTTTAGTACTTTGATTAAATTTTTCATAATGATATTTTATTGGTTCTTAAAGAGTGGCCCAAAATTACACTTCTTATTTAAAACTTCTGAAAATCTTTAACCAAAAAATTGAATCCCTTTTTATCCGGTTTCTTTTGAAAACACAGATGTTGATTTCCCGATATGAATAACTGCTTACAATATTGATTTATTGGATCTTACGAAAAATAAAAGGCTCGATACTTAAAATATTTTCTTTGACTGTTATAGTTTTTTATATTTTTACCGCCACTTTGAAAAATTTTTTAGTAAGTAATCTTACTTTTTATCATATCTACTAACTTTAATTACAAAAACATGAATTATCAAAGTTTTACACGCTACGGCTTTCTAACATTGCTAATGGCTGCTTTTATGGCAGCGTTTACTCTTCAAGCTCAGGATTACAATTACAATGATGCCTGGGGTAAAGCAGGTTTCACACTGCAAAAACAAACACGGTCGAATGTTCAAATCAACTACTCGATCGACAAATTTAGTATTGCTGATACCCGGATTAATGACGAAGCAATGCAAAGTATTATCCTTGATGGAAATATTTTGCCCAATAACGAAGGCGCTCCCAACCTTCCCGGAAGCAGCCGCTACGTGGCAATTCCAGAAGGTGCAAAAGCCACGTTGAATATTGTGGATTATCGCATGGAAACCATCCAGGGGGTTGAACTTGCCCCAGCACCACGCATCCCGCTTGATACCGACAAAGGCCCTATGCACTATGAAAAAGGAGCTATATACAGCGAAAATGTTTTTTATCCTGAAAAGCCATTCCAGATTTCAGAAATTACCGAAATAAGGGGTATTGATGCTGTTATGCTGGGTCTTACACCATTTCAATATAACCCTATAAGCAAAGAATTACGCATTTACCGCGATGTTGAAGTTGAAGTTACCTTCGAGGGTGGCACCGGAGAATTTGGCGACACACGCCTTCGCAGTTACTGGTGGGAACCCATTTTGGAGGATGCGTTTCTAAATAGCGCCTCCTTACCAAAAATTGACTATAACAAGCACCGCCAACAGGTAATGAACAGCACCAGGGATGTAGGTTATGAATATTTAATTGTTGTCCCCAACAATCCTGAATTTACCCAGTGGGCTGATTCAATAAAAGATTTCCGCCAAAAACAAGGCATTCTTACAGGCATTGTTACACTGGCCGAAATTGGTGGAAACAGTACAACTGTATTAGAAAACTATTTTAATAATGCATTCAACACCTGGGACATTCCCCCGGCCGCGGTTCTCTTAATGGCCGATTATGGTTCAAATGCAGCAAACTCTATCACTTCACCAATCTGGGATAACTACTGTGTTTCAGATAATATTTATGCTGACGTGAACAACAACGACATGCCCGACATCGTGTTCGCAAGGATTACAGCAAACAATGCAGCACAACTGGAAGTGATGGTAACAAAATTCATCCATTACGAGAAAAACCCACCTACCAACCCTGACTTTTATAATCATCCTATTACAGCACTGGGTTGGCAAACCGAACGCTGGTTCCAGATTTGCTCAGAGGTAGTTGGTGGTTTTTGGCGTCAACAAGGCAAAGACCCACTCAGGGTTAATGCCATTTACCAGGGAACGCCCGGCAGTATATGGTCAAATACCACTTACGGCAATACAACCGCTGTTGTAAATTATTTTGGCCCCAATGGTACAGATTATATCCCTACTTCCCCCGCCGAATTGGGCGGATGGTCGGGCGGTACACCTGCAATGGTTAATGCCGGCATCAACAATGGAGCTTTTATGCTCCAACACCGCGACCATGGATACGAGCAAGGATGGGGAGAGCCATCTTACACCAGCAGCAATATCCCTTCGCTTTATAATACTGACCTCACTTTTGTAATGTCGATAAACTGCCTTACCGGAAAATACAACTACGGAAGCGAATGTTTTACTGAAAAATTCCATCGTTATATCAAAAACGGCGAAAACTCTGGTGCACTCGGCCTGATTGCCGCTTCAGAAGTTTCCTACTCTTTTGTAAACGATGCTTTTGTTTGGGGTCTGTTTGATAATATGTACCCTGAATTTTTACCCGATTACGGGAATTCGATTGGCGAGAGGGGTTTGAAACCAGCCTTTGCCAATGCCTCCGGAAAATACTTTTTACAACAAACAGCATGGCCTTACAATACAAACAACAAAGAGGTAACCTACAACCTTTTCCACCACCATGGCGGAGCCTTCCTCACGGTTTATTCAGAAGTTCCACAGAATCTAAGCGTAACACATAACCCGATTTTGATTAGTGGCGAATCCTCATTTACAGTAAATGCTGACCAGGGTGCTTTTATCGCGCTCACCGTTGATGGCGAAATTATTGGAACTGCTGTTGGTACCGGGGGAGCTGTTTCTATCGAAATTGAACCTCAGCTCCCACCAAACTCAATGTTGGTAACCATAACAAAACAAAATTACTACCGCTACGAAAGCGTGGTTGAAATTATTCCTCCATCTGGTCCTTATGTAGTTTATAAGCAATTCGAAATTGATGATAACGCAGGTGGCAACGGTAACGGCATGATGGATTATGGCGAAAATATCCTTTTGGATATGACCCTTGAAAATGTGGGTGTTGAAACTGCCGCTAACATTGTTGCAACAATCACCTGCACCGATGAATTTATTACACTAACCAATGCTACAGCTAATTTTGGCGATATCAATGCCAACTCAACAGCAGTATTAAACGGAGCTTTCGAAATTGAGGTTGCCAACAATATCCCTGATAATCACAATGTAAGCTTTGCGCTTTCAACAACCAACGGAACCGATACCTGGGAAAGCTTTTTTAGCATCCTTGCCCATGCACCCATGCTCGATGTAACCGGAATTACAGTTAATGACGCTTCAGGAAACGGAAATGGTTTCCTTGATCCGGGCGAAAATGCTGATATCATGTTCGAAACTGCAAATAATGGTAGTGGTGATGCAATGGATGTAATGGCCAACTTAGTTACCATGAGTCCTTTCCTTACCATCAACAACAGCACCTACGATTTTGGCGATATGGCTTCCGGAGAAAACGGCATGGCAACATTTAGTGTTACGGTTGACATGACCACACCCATTGGAACTGTGATCGACCTCATTTATACAGCAACAAGCGGAATGTACGAAGTAGAAGAAATAACCGGGCTTAAAGTAGGTCTGATTATCGAAGATTTCGAAACCGGTGATTTCGGGCAATATGATTGGGAATTTGGTGGTAGTGCCGACTGGACTATTACTTCGGGCGAAGCCCACGAAGGAACCTATTCTGCGAAATCAGGAAACATAGCTGACCAGCAGGAATCAGTGCTTATGGTTACCATGGAAGTGATTAATGACGATGAAATTTCTTTCTACCGCAAAGTATCCTCCGAATCAGGTTACGATTACCTCCGTTTCTACATTGATGGCACTCAGAAAGGTCAATGGGAAGGTGAAGAAAACTGGGGAATGGAAACCTATGCTGTTACTGCCGGAGAACACATATTTAAGTGGGCTTTCGAAAAAGACCAGTCCGTGAGCGGTGGCGATGACTGTGGCTGGGTTGACTATATCACCTTCCCGGCAGCTGTGAATGATGCCATGACAGTTTATGCAGGCCCGGATGGCGAAACCTGTGAAGGTAATGATTATACCCTGGGTGCAGTTGGGATGAATTATGAATCGTTGGCCTGGTCAACTTCAGGAACCGGTACTTTTGATGACAATACAATTTTGGAACCTACCTACACTCCAGGTACCGAAGATTATACCGCTGGTATGGTTACGCTCACCATCACAATTTATGGCGATGGCGGCACGATGACTGATAATGTGGAACTTACTTTTATGCCCGCTCCCGGACAATGCCCTGTTCCAACAGGCGACACTGAGCTATGTGTAAATCCCGGCATGATGGTTTATGAAACTGAGGAAATGCAAAATGTGGATGATTATATTTGGATGATTGAACCCGAAGAAGCTGGCACAATTTCCTACGATATGATGCTTGCTGAAGTTACATTTAATGAAACCTTTACCGGTGTTGCACAAGTTATGGTAATGGGAATGAATGAATGTGGCGAAGGCGACATGTCGGAACCTCTGCAAATAAATATTATTTCTACACCTGCTATGGCAACCACCCCAATGGGCGATGTTGATTTGTGCGAAGGAACAACATCAACAACTTATTCAACTGACGAAATTTTGTATGCCACTGATTATGCATGGGAAATCACTCCTGCCGAAGCAGGTACAATCGTGGCTACCGGAATGGAAGCCGAAGTTACATGGAATATGGGATGGACGGGCGATGCACAAATTATGGTTAAAGGGATAAATGACTGTGGCGAAGGCGAAATGTCAACTCCTTTGGAAATAAATGTTATGGCTGCTCCTGCAATGGCAGTTACTCCAAGCGGTGATGTTGATTTGTGCGAAGGAACAACCACCTCAAGCTATACAACCCCTGAAATTATGTATGCCACTGATTATGCATGGGAAATTTTGCCCACAGAAGCCGGAACAATCATGGCCACAGGAATGGATGCTGAAGTTACCTGGAATACAGAATGGGCAGGTGAAGCACAAATTATGGTTAAGGGGATCAATGATTGTGGTGAGGGCGAAATGGCAACTCCATTAATGGTGGTGATGACAGCAATGCCCACAATGCCTGCAACTCCATCCGGAGAAACCGATCTTTGTGAAGATAACACTAGCACAATGTACGAAACAACCGGGGCTGCCGGGGCAAATGAATATGTTTGGGAAATCCTCCCCGCCGAAGCCGGAACAATTACCATTGATGGTATGACTGCCGAAGTACAATGGGCAGAAGGATACACCGGGGAAGCAATGGTTCATGTTAAAGCAATGAACTCATGCGGCGAAAGTGATTTCTCCGATGCCATTTCGATAAACCTTGCTCCAAAACCAGCAAAAGCCGAAACTGTTTCAGGACCGGGTGAAGCCTGCCAGGGAGTAACAGTTACTTTGAACGTTGCAGAAATTACCAATGCCCTGGGTTGTGAATGGATGATTGACCCCGCCGAAGCAGGTGTTGTATCGAGCGATGGCATGACCTGCGATGTAACCGTAAGCGAAACCTGGTTAGGTGATGCTACCATTACAACGAGGGGTACCAACGACTGTGGAACTGGGGAATGGTCGGTTGGATTTACCCTAAGCGTTAAAGATTGTACAGGAATCGACGAGAACAATTCAGCTATTCAATCCATCTATCCAAATCCAAACAGTGGTGTTTTCACCATCACCTTGGAAGCCTATGAAATGGTGAACATTAAGCTCATTAATGCAATTGGCGAAGTTGTTTATTCGGAAGAAGGCTTACAAGTTAACGGATCGATAAATAAGCAAATCGAAACTTCAGGTTTGGCAAATGGCGTTTATTACCTCAACCTTACCGGTGAAACTGTAAACTCGATCGAAAAGATTATTATCAGAAAATAATAAGTTTTTTAATGAAATTATGACTTTAATTGGGTCATTGTTAAAAAAGGGGCTATTTACCAAGCCCCTTTTTTATTTCATCTTATTATCTTTTCTATATTTGTTGGCTAATGGAAATTAAAAGCAATTAATATGAATTTGAAGGAAGATAAGCGAATAGTTATGACACTGGATGCGGGGGGAACGAACTTTGTTTTTTCGGCTATTCAAGGTGGAGATGAAATAATAGACCCCATAAATTTGCCTGCAAAAGCAAGCAATCTTATCGAAGTACTCGAACGAATTATCCAGGGCTTTACCGAAGTCAAGTCAAAATTGTCAACTGAACCAGTTGCCATAAGCTTTGCCTTTCCCGGCCCGGCCGAATACGAACTTGGTATAATAGGTGATTTGCAAAACCTGCCACATTTCCGTGGTGGAATTGCTTTGGGCCCAATGCTTGAGGAAAAATTTAACATTCCGGTTTATATAAACAATGATGGTGATTTGTTTACTTATGGCGAAGCCATCAGCGGATTACTTCCCGAAATCAACAAAATGCTCGAGGAAAATGGGAATCCTAAAAGATACCAAAACCTGTTTGGTGGAACTTTCGGTACCGGGTTTGGCGGTGGAATTGTTTCAAAAGGCGAATTGTTTACAGGCGACAATTCTGCGCAAGGCGAAATTAATCGCATACGCAGCAAGGTACATCCATTTTATAGTGCTGAAGAAACTGTTAGCATTCGTGGTGTAATAAAAGCTTATGCCCGCGAAAGCAGAATTGATGAAGTAATGGTTCCCACGCCCCAATCCATTTTTGAGATTGGCATGGGAAAAGTTGAAGGCAACCAACAGGCGGCAAGAAAAACCTTTAAAAAGTTTGCCATGGCCGCAGGCGATGCCTTAGCCAATGCCATAACCCTGGTTGACGGGCTAATTGTGCTGGGCGGTGGATTGTCGGGGGCACACCCATTGTTCCTGCAACAACTGGTAAACGAAATGAACCATAAATTTGAAACTCCCGGTGGCGGTTCCTTATCAAGGCTGGAAATTCGCGCTTTTAACCTTGAAAACGAAAAAGACCTCAGGAAATTTATTGCCGGAAACACCCAGGAAATCCAGGTCCCTTTCAGCGAAAAGAAAATCACTTATGATCCGCTAAAACGTATTGGCGTTGGCGTTTCAAGGCTTGGCACTTCCAAGGCCACATCTATTGGCGCTTATGCTTTTGCACTCAATAAGCTGGATAAGAATTAATCATCTATACCAATAAAATATTAGTATCTGCTTTTCCTTGAATTCAAGGAAAAGCAGATTTTTTTTTTGTTACAACAATATTATCCTAAATCTTTATATCTCAAAATCCATCCCGAAGAATACTTCGTGTTTCTTTGTGTCATGGTGTCTTCGTGGCCTCTGCCAAAGACACAAAGAAAAAGATACTTAAATCTATTTCTGTTTTTATGTATTCTTGCGGAAAATCAGAAATAAGATGTTATTTCATGAATTTCAAAGAAAATCGGAATGAATAATCTGGATGAATTAAAAATGGCTCTAATAAGTGTATCCTGTCAAGTTAATTTGCCCCATAAAGCAAAAGATTTCGAACATCTTTTATTTGATAAACGCAATGTACAGAAAATTTTACTGTTTGCGGAATCCGTAAACAGTTTACATGTTTAAGTGATGAGTGTCCATAAAGTCAATTATTTTTTATTGTAAAAATAGCTGATTAATTATACAGAGATGGTTATTGCCCATTTTGCATCTGTATCATCTTAAAAGCTTTTAAAGATAAAATTTTTCTATTTTTCAGGACTTTCGTCAGAAACTCCTATGGTGAAGGTATTAGATTTTGCCGGGGAACACCAACATCTAAAATCACTAATCTGAAATCTTATATTTTTCTAAATGTTCCTGAAAAGACAAACACTACTTAGTGTTCCTTAGTGTCCTTGTGCCTTGGTGGCTATTTGTCAATAATTTGCCACTCCCCCAAAAAAGAATATCACTACTTTTGCCCTCCATTAAATGCAAAGCATGAAAGTATCCGGTTTTACAATTATCCGCAACGGCGAAAAATTTGACTATCCCTTCATCGAATCCATCCGCTCGGTACTGCCACTTTGCGATACGATGGTTGTGGCCGTGGGCAATTCGGAAGATAACACCTTGGATTTAGTAAAAAGCATCGACTCCCCAAAAATCAAAATCATCCAAACAATCTGGGACGACAGCCTGCGCGAAGGCGGCAGGGTGCTGGCTGTTGAAACCGACAAAGCCAAAGCTGCAATTCCACCCGATACCGATTGGGCTATCTACATCCAGGGAGACGAAGTTTTTCATGAAGCCGACTATCCGGCCATCAAAAAAGCAATGGAGGAAAACCTAAATAATCAACGCGTGGAAGGTTTACTCTTTAATCATTTAAACTTTTATGGTTCCTTCGATTACATTGCCGATTCCAGGAAATGGACTTATAAACAAATCCGGGTAATCAGGAACCATCAAGATATCACTTCATTCCGTGATGCCATGAGCTTTATGAAAAACGGGAAAAGGCTTAGTGTGAAAAAAATTGATGCCATGGTTTACCATTACGGCTGGGTGAGGAAGCCCGATGCGATGCAGAAGAAAATGGAAAGCTTTAATAAAATGTGGCACGACGATGCGTGGATGGAACAAAATTTTAAAGTTGCCGATGAGTTCGATTATTCCAATATTGATTCATTATCGCATTTTATCAGGACACACCCGGCAGTAATGCAGGAACGCATCGACCGCATGAACTGGAAATTTTCATTCGATCCGACCAAAGGCGTTAAGCTTTCGCCCCGCCGCAGGTTTTTAAACTGGCTGGAGAAAAAATATGGAATCGAAATCGGGAAATTCAGAACTTACAAGATTATTAATTAGCTGAAAAACAATGGCGGAAAAAGTACTTCCTGAAAATACAGGAGACAGGCAGGAAAAGGAAATGACCTTTTGGGAACACCTCGAACAATTGCGCTGGCATATTGTCCGCTCGATTGCTGCTGTGATGATTCTCGCTATCGTGGCCTTTTTAAATAAAGACTTCCTGTTTAACCAAATCATCCTCGCCCCAAAAACCTCCGAGTTCATTACCAACCGTGCCCTTTGCGAATTTAGCAAATGGATGTCAGCGCATTGGGCCGCCATTTCACCCGATGCACTTTGCATGGAGAATTTCAACCTCAAACTCATCAACATCAAAATGGCCGGGCAATTCCTCATCCACTTGTACATCTCCATTTTCGCAGGAATTGTCGTTGCCATTCCCTACATTATTTTCGAGATCTGGAAATTTGTAAAACCCGCGCTTTACAAGCATGAACAACAACATACACGCGGTGCAGTTTTTTGGAGTTCCTTCCTTTTCCTGGTTGGCATTTCATTCAGCTATTTCCTTATTGTTCCTTTGGCTGTAATGTTTCTGGGATCGTACAATGTTAGCGCCAGCGTTGAAAACCAGATTGCCCTTACTTCCTACATCAGTACTGTTGTATCGCTCACCTTCGCGGTTGGGGTGGTTTTTGAACTCCCAATTTTTGTATTCTTCCTAACCAAGGTCGGCATTATTACCCCTGATTTAATGAAGAAAAGCCGTAAAATAATGATAGTGGTGGTTCTTATTGTTTCAGCAATCATTACTCCGGCCGATATTTTCAGCCAGGTACTGGTAGCCATCCCCTTACTAGGCTTGTACGAGATCAGCATCCTTGTTTCAAAACGGGTTTACAGGAAACGCATGGAGGAGGTTATTGATTAGGATAATTTAAATCAAATCCAAAATAATTTCCATTTACTTTTGCGCCCACATTTTCTGACGTTGCTTTAAGAATACAGGAATAGCATTAGTTTTGCAAAAAATGAATTATGAAATATCTTGTTGGCATAGACGATACTGACACCACCGAATCCAGGGGAACCGGGTTTCATGCAAGACTGATGGCATCGAAACTTGAGGAAGCCGGATTGGGAATAGTGCATGGTATTACGCGCCATCAAAATTATGTGCATCCCGGTATTCGTTACACCTCCCAAAATAGCTCGGCCTGCCTGCTGATCGAAACCGAAAAGTATGATGAGATGAAAAGCTTTTGCCGGAGTTTTTTATTGGAAATTGCGCCTGAAGGCGCTGATGTTGGGATTTGTATTGCCACGGAATCAGAAATACCAAGGCTTGTACTTCAATGGGGCAACAGGGCAAAATACCAGGTGTTAACACAGGATGAGGCCAACCTGATCGTGTCGAAGTTCAGCAACATTTACCTTGAAGGCCTCACCGGAACACACGATGGAATTATTGGTGCTCTTGCTGCTGTTGGGCTGAGAAAAAATGGAAGCGATGGCCGTTTTATCTGGTTGAAAAAACAAAAAGAACTGAGAGACCTGAACCCAGGGTTTTATAGCCCTCAGGAACTGAAAGAGGATTTTGGCATTGAACAAATTTTGATCAGGCTTGAAAAACCTTACCTCGGCGAAAACAAAATATGGGTGCATGAATGGTTTAGGCCGGTAATGAAAAATCACAAGATTACCTTGATAGTAGAAAAATATACCGAAGATGGAAAAACAAACTGGAAAGTTGCAAGTAAAGACTATATCCGTTCCCACTCATAGCACCAGCCTTGCACGCGCACTCGAAATTATGTTTTTGCTGGGCATTGGGGCAATTGCTATTTTATTGCATGCACGCTTCAAAAACCCCCTGAGTATTCCCGGCCACCACGGGCTCGAATTTATGGGCTTGCTCATGATTGGACGTATGAGTTCAAGCCTGCGTTATGCCTCCTCCATTTCTTCGCTTGGCATCGGCATGTTGCTCCTTTTTCCTGTTTTTGGTTTCAACGATCCCTTGATGGGTTTCAATTTTATGCTCCCCGGATTCCTGCTCGATATATACTATCAATTAGGGGGCAAGCTCAAAAAGTACGCTTTCTTCCTTGCCGTGATAGCTGGTTTTTCATACATGACTATCCCTTTCAGCAGGCTCATCATTTCAACAGTTACCGGATACCAATACGGAGCTTTCATTAAACACGGATTTATTACTCCCTTTATTTCGTGGTTTGCCTTTGGCCTTGCCGGCGGATTATTAGGCGCAGGCATCAACAACATTTTCACGAAATTTCTTTCCAAATTTTCTAATTAATAATCAATGAAATTTTTAAATCGAAAATATCGTCAGCCTATGGATATGTTTCTTTGTACATATCGGAAATTACCTAACAATCTATTTAACCCTGTCAGGGCTAATAGCCATAGTATAGTTGTATTGTTAGCCTTAGCTTTCATATTTTCAATCTCCTGCGAAAAGGACAACAAACTACAGCTTCCACCAAACATTCAACTTATCAGCCAGGCAGGGAGCATCAGCACAGACAGCACCATTGCTTTCGGGCAGTTGATGACATTTACCATAAAGGCTACAGGCGGAAGCACAAACCTGACAAACTTATATGCCATCAAATCAGTGCCCGGGCAAAATGGATCGCGGGTAATGGACACAAGCATGAATATTTCGGAATTTATCGTAAATAAATCTTTTACCAAAACTTTTGATGATACAGAATATTGGACTTTTATTGTCCGTGATAAAAACCTGCTTTCCGATTCGGTTTCATTAATCATTACCCGCGACACAAGCTCGGGTTTTGGACAGGTTCGTTTTCTTGAATCTATCGAAATGAGTGCGCAGAACTTAGCAGCACCCGGGAGCTTTTTCAGCTTCGATTTAGGCGTTTTAGACCAAAACCAGGCTTTTCAAAATCAGGAATCCATCCACTTGCTCTATTACTATTATGGTGAGGATGAAAATGTGATTGCTTCCCCGGGCGCAAATGTCGAAACCGGCGTTTATGAAGGAAATCTCGAAAATTGGGATACACGCAAAACCACCAGGTTTATCGAACTTGATTTACCGCCTGATGATTTTTATGCAATCGCCAACGACAGCCTGCTCATAGCTTCATACAATGAAGGCAGTGGCAAGCGAAAAGCAAAAAATCTTGTTATGGGCAAAACTTTTTCTTTTAAAACTCAGGATGCACTGTTCGGAATTTTCAGGGTGCTTGAAGTTGAAGGCACAAATTCAGGAACTATAAAAATTGATGTTAAAGTACAGGATAAATAAATTATTAAAATCCTGTCAGGGTTTCCCCGAATGCTTTCGGGGCTGACAGGATTAAGACGTAAAGAAAATGAAATTCAAAATATACATATTACTCACTTTGCTGTTTTTAGGGATGAGTGCTTCGGCACAATTCTCTATTAGCGGAAAGGTTACTGATAAATCGAGCGGCGAAGCATTAACCGGAGCAAGCATAATTGTGAATGAATTAAAAACAGGATCATCGGCCAATAGCGCCGGAGATTTTTTGATTAAAAATTTAAAGCCGGGAAAATACACGCTCTCCGCATCATTTATTGGATACTTGTCAGAATCGGTAATTATAAATGTTGTTTCTAGTAAGGATATCGAAATGAATTTTCAGCTTCAACAACGTGAAGTTGAAATAAGCCCGGTGGTAATTACCGCCACACGCACCGAACGAAAAATTGAAGATATCCCCGCGAGGATGGCCAAAATAAGTAATGCTGAGGTTAAGAATTATCCTGCCATAAATATTGATGACGCGCTACAGAGTATTTCCAATGTTTACGTAAACCGGAGCTGGGGCATCTTTTCAAAAAACACGAGCGTAACCATGCGTGGATTAGACGGAACTTCCCGCACACTTGTTTTGATAAACGGGGTTCCACTCAACAAAGTTTCCGGAGGGCAAATTCAGTGGTCGATAATCAGGCCTGAAGATGTTGACCACATAGAAGTTTTGAAAGGCCCCGGTTCAGCGCTATACGGCATGAATGCAATGGGCGGCGTAATAAACGTGATCACCAAAAAACCGGAAAAGGACTTACAGCTAAATGCAGAATTGCAAGTTGGTTCGATGAATACACTCGGAGGGCACTTCGCGGCAAGCAAAGATGAATCACAAAATGGCCGAGGCTTTTACTGGGGATTGAATGGCTTCTACCGGCAGGGCGATGGCTACATCATCGAGCCGGTCGAAACCCGCGATTCTATCCACAGCAAATCTTACCTCCGCGAAGGTGATGCAACCGGCTTGCTGGGGTATCATTTTAATAAAAACCACAAACTGGAAATTTCCTACCAATATCATGATGAAAAAAAAGGAAATGGGAAAAAGGTATTCGAGGATGACGGGGGCTACGACAGGTACCAGGTTCAGTTTGCGCGAGTCCAATACGAAGGCTTGGCCGGAAGAATAAAACTATCGGCCAACTCTTTTTACCAGGCTGAGCAATACGACAGGCAAAGCGAAACCGTGAATTCAACCGGGGTTTACCGCTTGTATTTAACCGATTCGCACAAAGCAGATAAAGGAATTTGGATGACCGCAAGCAGGAAATTCTCACAAAACCAACTGATAACTTTTGGAATAGATTTAAGGGATGGATTGGTAGATTCAAAAGATGTTTACCTCACTTCAACTGATCAAATAAGGTATAGGGGTAAACTGAGCTTTGCAGGAATATTTACCCAGGATGAAATTGATTTGGCCAATGGAAAACTCAAAATTATTGCAGGTGCCCGCCTCGACCTGGCCAATTACCGTGATGGCAGCCTGCAGGTTAGCGACCCAACTTCAACTACCGGTTTCCCGGAACAAAGCAGCGAAGTTTTCGGGGAAAATACCTGGACATCATTTAGTCCAAAACTTTCGGGAATGTACCTGTTCAACAAAAACCTTTCAACTTACCTCTCATTTTCAACCGGGTTTAATCCTCCCAAGCTCGACGACCTGAGTAAATCCGGGAAAATAAGCAAGGGCTTTAAACTTGCAAACCCCAGGCTTACCCCCGAAACCATCACTACTTACGAATGGGGACTTAACTGGAAGCCCATCCCAAACCTGAGTTTCGAACCCAGTGTTTATTTTTCTCAAGGCAAGGATTTCCAGTATTTTGTCCCCAACGGTGATTCGATCGATACGGGTGGCAACGACATAAAACCGGTTTTGCAAAGGCAAAATATCAGTGAAGTAGAAATTTATGGTTTCGAAATAAATGCC
>Ga0208900_1000717_pt1 | contig 19906 bp, 24 predicted proteins | sample AntAceMetag02UKK_FD_184763 | JGI IMG/M metagenome (GOLD analysis project Ga0208900, IMG submission 184763) | Saline lake microbial communities from Ace Lake, Antarctica - Antarctic Ace Lake Metagenome 02UKK (SPAdes) (version 2) | ecosystem: Environmental > Aquatic > Non-marine Saline and... | reverse complement strand
TCGGTGCTATCATAAGACTCTGACCATGTTGTTCCATCATACACAAAAACCTTGCCGCCAATACCACTACCCGCATACAGTTTGCCATCGTATACAGCTAGGGAAAAGATGTATCCTTCTGTGCTATCATAAGACTCTGACCATGTTGTTCCATCATACACAAAAACCTTGCCGCCAGTAGAACTACCCGCATACAGTTTGCCATCGTAGACAGCTAGGGAATAGATGTGTGTTTCTGTGCTATCATAGTCAGTATTCCAGCTCCCACTATCAACCGACGACAAAATCCGCACATACTCCGATGTTGACGCATTATCAGATAGATAGCACAAATCGTCGTCATACAACTGCTGAGCCTGTATAATGCCAATTTCTGAGTCTCCAGATGTTACGTTTGTTTGCAAATCAACAGCCTCGAATGTAAACGACTCGCGGAGCTGACGGGCCTCCGGTGCTATCGTTGCACCGTGAAAAAGATCAACAATAACTGATTTGCTAAATGGGCGGTTGGTTGTTTCTGCACGCAAAACAATTTTTTCGATCACAGGTGTGAGAGTGTACGTATTCGTTACGGTCTGCATAACGCTCATGTCGTTTGTGTAGGTAGCATCAGTTATTATCCCAGATATTCCGCCACCTCCCCCCGCAACGGTAACATAAGCCAGAGCACCTGTAGTCGTTCCCATGGTCCCGTTGATTACGATGTTTGTTAGGGTGCCTGAGCCCTCAGCGCCTTCAACCACGTTGGTGATTAGGTTGGTGTCAGTCCCAACGTAGAACCCACCAGAGAGCCTTAGCGGCTGTGTCATGGTGTCTGTGATGGTGTTGGTCTGTGTTGCGCCGCTCGATGCAGGCAGATAGATGGTCTGGCCCGAGTTGGTGGCGCCGCTGATTAGCACCGCGCCTGTGATCCCCTCTACGCTGGACACGCCTGCAACGGACACCTGTGCGACTAAGCTGGTCACGGCATTGGTGAAGGTCGTCTCAACCCAGTTGGTGAATGCCGGGTCCGTCTCGCTGTAGACGTAGAGCGGGGTGCCGGTGGCGACGATGCTGGTATCAATGGCGATCACGTTGTTGGTCATTATGAGGCCGTACCCTGCGTTGGTTACGGTGCCTGCGCCTAGCCCCAATACGATCGCGTCAGTGAAATCCCATACGCCGGATGCCGCGGTGTTCGTCCCCTCGATATACAGGCCGGGGAAGGCTACCCAATTCGCGTTTGAGGCGTTGAAATACCCTCCGTTGTTGATGTAGGTGTCATAGGTGACGTAGTTGGTGTACCACGCCGTATGCGTCTCGACGACGTTAGTGTAGAGGTACGTGTTGTTTGTGGTCCACCGTGCCTTTACGTTGATGTTGGTGATGTAGTTGGTCCCAAGGTAGACCGTCGTTTGCTGGTTGATGGTATAATTCAGATTGCTGGCAATATTCAGGTTGCCCGACAAGGTCATATCATGCCCGTTGAAGATCGTCCCGTTGACCGTGGTCGCGTTTAGCGTCCCAAAGTTGGCCGTGGTGCCCTGTGCGATGTTGAGATTGGTCAGGTTGTATCCAGCCGCGTTCATGTGGTTGGTGGCCGGGAAGCCGCTGCCTGTTCCGCCTGTGCCTGCAATCAGTACGCCGTTACGGGTTAGGTTGGTCCCATCGTCGGTGATGACGTTCGTTGTGCCACCAAGGGTCAGCCCACCGCTTACGCTCGCGCTTGGGGCTTCCAGCGGGATGCCAAAGCGCACGCGGAATCCGGAGAGCGCGGTGATCCTGAAATATCCGTTGGTGGCGTCCTCTGGAATCTCAATGTCGAGCTGAACAAGGCTGGTGGTCGGGCGGGTCACGGTATACACGCAATCGGTCCATGCCGGGGTGATGAGGCTTTGCGAGTATTCAACGAGAGGATCAAGCGCCTCGTCTTCGACAGCCACCACCACGCGCAGAATGTTGCTCCCCGCGTAGGTCTCGCTGATGGTCGTGCCCAGCGAGCCGGAGTTAGCCAGCACGGACATTACGTTCGACCCATTGCACCGGAGATACCAAAGTGGGCCTTCCGCGCCGATGGTGTAGGACCCATTCAGCGAGATCGTGTTTCCGTTCATCGCGAATCCGTGCGGGTAGGAGCGAGGCGGCTCGGTAAGCGCGTCGGTGTTCCACACTCGGACGCCACCAGGGGTCACTCCGTCGCCGACGCGCAGGTCGTGCATATCGCCAGCGTTGATAACAATGGAGTTGAGTTCCAACACCGTCTCGGTGAGTTCAGCGGGGGTGGCTGCGGTGGCGAGCAGGTTGGATAGGACGCCGATCACTTGCGCGTGGGCGGATGCCGCGAGGAGGATCAACAGTGCGGATATGATACGGGTCATGTTATTCTCCTCCCATCACGGGCGGCATGTTGTAATCACGCCAGGAATCCAGATTGATATAGTTCAGATTGGTGTAGATAGTGTTTCCCATTGCGGCAATGGCCGTTTCGATCTGCGGGGCAAGTACGCCGATATTTGGGCCTCCGCCCGAGCTATGAAACGTCGAATAGAGCACCGTGTTCGTTCCGATCACAACAAAGGTTGGTTGCCCCGAATCACCAACAATGACTGCGGCTGAATAAGGGCTGTCCGCCGTCCTGCCGATGGCGGCAATGTCGCGTCCCATCATGCCGCCTGTCGTATCGGCCTCGGTGATGCGGGCGGAGCAGGCCCACTTTGCAAAGGTTTTGGGGTCGTTGCTCTCTACCGCCTTGAGGTGGATTGAGCGGATTCCTATACCGCCGTCCATGTTGAGCGCCCCAAGAAACCGCCCGTTGTCGGATGCCTGCATGAGCTGCGCGGGGGTGATGGTTGCAGGTAGCGCAGAGGCCAGCAGGCCGATTCGGCAATCCGTGCCGGGGATGGTCCGGCTGTCCGTCATCGCTCGCCAATACAGGCCGTTGGTCCCGTCCACAAACAGCACCGATGCCCCGTTGGTGATTGGATAATGAGCCGCAAAGGCGATATGCTGCCGGGTGATGGCCACTCCGCCCTTTTCCGGTTGATTGCCTTCCGTGTTGTAGGGCGATGCACACGTCAAATCTACCCCAGCACACCAAAGGTTCGTGTTGCGGGTCCATGTCGTGGGCCAGCCGTCCTCATAGAGGTCCATTGTGCGATTGCTCACACTTGCGCGAGCCTGCAAGGACGTGTTGATGTAGGCCCGTAGCGAGCCGGGCACGTCGCCCTGGTATTTATTGTAGGTGTACCAGTTGCTCACGGCGTAGGTCAGGCTGGTGGATCTGGCGAATCCGTTAAGCGTGGCGGTGATCTCTGCCACGGCGCCCGCTTCAAGGTCTTCGTCAAATATCACGGCGTCATAATCCGCAACCTGCTCCTCGCCCCACAGGTAATTTGTCACGGTCACGGTGGCAATCGTGCAGTTGCTAAGCGCCGCATATTCCACGGCCCCCGTGAACGTACTCATGCGCAGAATAGACGGCTCCAGCAGTTGCCCTGCCGCCGTATCCACCACCACGCTGGACACGTACACGCTGTTGACGGCGTTGGTATCGCCCTCGCTGATTACCGTGTAAGGATACGGGCGCATGGACAGGGTGAACCAGTCCGGGTTGTACCAGCCGCCGGAGCAGCGGATGTCGGTCAAGCGGGTGGTTTCCAATGATTGGACTCTTTGCGTAACCACGCCGATTTCTTCCAGGGCCACCGGGTCCTGTTCAATCAATATGCCGCTCGATGTTGTGGGCGGCTTGTAGCTATACGGATCTCCTGGAAGAATCGTTGCATCTGACCAATCCGAAAGAGCACACACACTCAGCACAAGGAAGGACACCAGCATAAGGATTGTTTGTTTCACAAGGTCACCTGAACACGTTGGGGGTTATTTGCTGGACGCAGCTTGTTGACCACATAGGTCCGCTCAAGTTCTTCTTCGGCCATTGCCCTAAACTTTGCCGACTTTGCCGGATCGTCGTTCAGGAGCGCACAGGCATAATACACGGCATAAATCGACAAGAAGTAGGGGAAGGGGAGGGGCGACCAGACTTCGCTTCCGTCGTTATCGAGCAGGGCTTGGCAGCATTCTCCGTTTTCATCAGGGAAATAGCGTATGTCACCGAGGGCATAGGTTTCTGTCGCGGAGAACTCTTCTGCCGTAAAGGTGGGCGGGAGCATCATGTATTGCACCCACACTTGATTCTGCTGGCAGGCACGCACCCACGCACCGCGCCAATCATGGTTTATGGTGTAGCTCTTGGCATTCTCCGGCCCTGGATCATCTGCATAGACTCCCAGCACTTGGCTGAAGGGCCAGTAGCCCGGCATGGACCATGGCAAGTAATGATCCAGGCACTCTACCAGTGTCCAATCACTGGAATTTTCCGATGGGCGCTTCCCGGTGTTCACGGTGAGTGATTCGTAATAGGCATCGGCCACGGTATCGTATATCTCTGTGCCAATCGGATATTGTTCGGACGTGCTCCAGGCAGGTCGGAATGGGCGAAGCTCAACCCGAATGAACTCTGGCCACTCGGCATGTTCATAGCCGGTCATCACGCCACGGCTCAACGCTCCCGCCATGCGTTCCTTCTGAACAGCACTATAGGTGACGTCATCCGGATCCCCAAGCCACTCGCGCCCGACTTGCCTCAACATTTCCTTGAAAACTACGGTCCTCATGCCTCACCTCCAGAAAATACAGGGTTGGTCCCAAAGCGACCCGTAACGGCGTTCTGCTGCTGCGAGTTGATGAATGTCAAATTTTTGAACCAGTTCATGATGATCGCATTAGCGGCGGGGCTGATGGGCGTGAACATTTCTGGTTGAGAGGTGCGCTTGCTTATTTCCTGCTGGATCACTTGCATCCGCAACTGCGCATTGACACCACTTTCGCGCAACGGCGGCTCTATTCCGTTGAGCATTTGCCCAAACTCAGCAAGCGCCTCGCGCTTCTCGCGCTCATCGGCCACTTCCACATCCTCCACCGACTCATCGCACCAGTTGGCATCCAACGAATGCAGGATGCGCTGCGCAATCACGTACTGCTTGATCGTCGATTGGCTATCCATGGGGATGATCAAATCTTTTGCAACTTTGGCTTTCGCCGTCACATATTCAATGTCCATGTCGCGCACGTCATAGGATATTTCGATGTCATACACACCTTTGATTTCTTCGACACTTCCGGAAATGGATATTCCGTTCGCGCCGGTGATTCGCTTGATTTCTTCATCGTCCATGTACTGCATACAATTCTGAATCACCATCTTCCAAACATCGGCCATCGACTCCAGGAAGTTGTCTACCCGAGATTGACGCGCCATAATGACAAGCGCCGGGTCAATTCGGTTGTCCCCTCCACGCTTAAAGCGGTCGGCAACGGTTCCCTGAACGTTGTTGATATGCTCATCTGCCGAACGCGGATAATCCGGGCCCTTCAAATATTCCGGCGGAGTGCGGCCCGTGACTTCTAGCTGTCCATGTGGGGCTATCTGATAGCGATATTTAGGCGCACCTTTCGAGGCCAGAAGCGGGGGGTTAATGGTTTTCTGAACATGGTCTTCGTAGGAATCGCTGATAAGTTTCAGCGAGTTTTGCTGGGTGCCTGCAAGCGATGCCACGGAACGGGAATCAAGGGCGTTCTCGCTCAAATGCTCACGCATGAAATCCACAAAGGGCAACATGCCATGTTTGTCGCGGATCAACTCAGCCTTGCGGGCGCATTTGGTGCAGAATGAGGAAAATGGGATGCGGTAAATCCCTGGGATGCCGTCTGAATTGGTGGAATACTTCCACAAATAAATCACTTCATACAACCCCTTCAGCGCATTGGTGCTGTCGGTATAGTCTTGGCATAGTGAACTTTTTCCCACCGCGCCCTGCTCTTCGAGATTATCTCCGACCAGCTCTTTCACAAATTCAGAATCCCATTCTTCCGTGCTCGCACGTTCAAGCACTTCGGCCTTGGTGTAGTACTTGGTCACATAGATGCGCGAACGCTGGATTTCTTTCACATTGGAAGGAACAAAGACATTCACATTGAAACGAAGCGCCTCAATGCGCGGCTCGTTGAAGCGCCAATAAGGAACAGGGAAAGCGGCCTCGCCTTCTGAATAAAACGACCGAACGATAGTGGAAAGACGCGACTCTTTGAGCTGCGGATGAATCAGGCGGATAAGCTCTTTCAAGTCTTCTTCACGTTCCGGATTCTCGACCACATCAAACACGTCCTCAAGAACCTCTTCGTTCTGCAATGCCTCTCCGAGACGCTCAGAAAGCAGCGTAATCAAATCATAAGCTGCAATGCGCTCGTAGCGAATCGCGCGCTCACGATACCAATACACATGCATCAGGCACCCTGCCGGGCTGTCGCCCTCCATGTAATTCCCAGCAATTTCAATCTGACGCCGGTAATTTCTGCCCCACACATTCTTCCGGATGTATTGAATCAGCGTGGCAATTTTTCGCGCTTTAACCGCATCATCTCGCTCACGCCCTTTTATCAGTGGCACGGCCCGCGTAGCCGCCGTGACATACTCCACCACATGCTCATCAATGATGGTGTCCACGAGCGGAATACGGCAATCACTCGCGCCTTCAAAAGGTTCTGGGTCTTTGCCAAGAACCGCTTTGCGCTTGCGTCCGTCCGGGCTTTGCCCCTCCCAGGTGCAGCGGCGAATATCCTGCATATTCCCGAACAGATCAAAGTCCTCATCCAACCTATTTTTAATGTCCTTTAGGTCGGCGCGGATCTCCTCAAGCTGTTCTTCTGTTAAATCATAATCAAATCCATCACCACGCGCCGAATGAATGTCCAGCTTTAATGCCATCACAACACCCTGGTTAATTTGCCATTGACGAATGCATATCTCTCGGTGACGCGACCGAACCGGTTACGAAGCTGCCCGCGTCCATCACCTGTGCCGCCAACCATGCATTTTCTCTCATATCCAACCCGTATTTCAGGATGCCAGCGCTCGCAATCTCGCAGAAACTCCGGCTCCTTAAACACATCGTCGCAACCATACTTCGCACGGCCAACGGCAAGCGCATTAAAGAACAGCTTCGGATTGATCGAATGCGTCTTGACCATCCCGTTCTTCTCGCGCGAAACGCGTCCGGCATTGGCCTGGCGCTGAACACGCAACTCACGTTTAATTTCGGGTGGTGTCATAGCCAGGTCTCCATCATCTAAAAGGAAAGGAATGCAGGCTGTGAGCCGTGTTGGAGGCACTTGAGGATTTCATCACGCCTGCATTCCTGTGTGTGGTGGTTGTGTGTTTTCTTGCTTCGACTCCGTTACTGCGCGAACGGAATAATATTGAGGTACAACGATCCAACACCGCTCGCGTTGGAGGCTGTGGCCTCTTCACTGTTCGGCGTGAACGTCAAAACCACATTCGTCGTGCCCGTGTAAACCACGCGCCCAAGCGAAAGCGTCACGTTACTCGCCGTACCGCTATTCCACACGGTATTCCCAACCTTCAGACGCACTTCCGTTCCATCGCTGGCAAGTTCCGTGCTGGTCAGAAACCGATCAACATCAGAAGCGTCGCCAACCGTAAGCGCCAAGCTGCCGGTATAGTTGGTGTTTGCCGTGTCAAACGCCGTATTCAGCTTGAACAGCGAAACCGAAACTGCCGTATTCGCCCCAATCGGTACGTTGAACGAATCCGCCGTGTTGGTGGTCGTCTCGTCAAAGTCCTCATAAGTGAACTTGACCAAGTGCGTCGCACCATAAAGGGCAGAATCTTCCAATCCGAGCCGAATAGGCGTCAAGCCAAACGATACAATCGCGGAGCCCAACAACGTAACAATCCCGAAGAGCACATATTTTTCAAACTTCTTCATAATAATTCCCTCGCTTTACCTTTCGTTATTCCAAGGCGGCTCCCGGCCTTATCCGGGAGCCGCTGTTTCACAACTTACGCACTGATTTTGAATCGCAGGTTGCCGGCTGGCATTCCGCAAATCAGCATAAGAATCGCCTCATAGAACCCGCGCTCGCCGCCGCCCAGGTTGGGAAGAGGTTTGTGGCGGATGTCCAGGTTGAAGGCAACGCTCAGGCTGTCCATATTCAGCACCAGCCCGGAACGATCCGAATAGTCGGTCTTTGCACCGGTATCCGCATCGCACAGCAAACGATGCACCACATGCGCACGCACGCGGGCTGCATCGAACTGGAAGAAGTCAATCTGCGCGAGATACGCCTTATCGCTCGCATTCGTCATGTACCGTTTCAGCGGGACATACGTTGAAGTGGCGTCCGGGTCATGCTCGCCCCAGCCGCTCATGTGCGTCTTCAGGCGAAGGCCGCAATACATATCCAGCACCAGATCATCCTCACGCTGAATCCCCGCCGCCAGAAGCATATCTCTGAATCCTTCAGGAGTAAGAGCCGCCAACGTGCTTTCATACGAACAGGCCGTGCCGACGCGGTACGCATCGCCAATCGGATATTCGCTGTTCAGGCTGGCCGCACTCGGTTCCATCCAGCGGAACGCGCCGCGAAGCGTGTTCTTGGTGGTGGTTCCGTTCTCACGGGCGCAATCCAGATCCGAAAGAAGAGCCATGTTAATGGCTGATTTCAGACGTTCAAGCGCCTTGGCCTTCTGGAACGTCAGCTCATCTTTCACGCCGTGCGTTTCGGTCACTTCGGCTTCGGTCGTCAACTTGTAGGACGCCACAAACTTCTGTGCCACGGATTTCAGGCGGTCACGCCCCTGATACTGGTAATCATCATTGCTGATGTCCAGTCCTTCGGCGCGGCCACGGAATCCCTGTTGTTCAATATCCATCACCGGCCAGCTCTGCTCAAGCCCAACGGGCTTCTTCGAGCGTTTGAGCATGCTCAGGAACGGATATTTATAAGCCGTCGGGCTCATAACCGTCATTGCGGTCCAGGCGTCAACTTTATTCGGTTGAATCGTTTCGGTTAAAGGTCCTTGTGCCATGGTAAAATCTCCTTATCCAAGGCCGGATTCCACAAGCGATTCTGTTGTCATGTCGCTATGCATAAATTTCCGGCCATTAAAACCTCTGCTGGTTTCTGAACTTCCGGGTTCTGCTGCGCGGGCGACTGCCGCTTTCGTTGACTCCGTGGGCGTATTTGGAACAGGCTTCTTGTCCGAGAGGTTTTCTTTCACCTTCGACCGTTTGGCGCGGATCGCTTTAGCCAGATTCAAATCGGCCATAAGCGAATCAGAGGTGTCGTAACCAGAAACCAGTTTGTTCCAGGTTTCAATGTCCGATGCCATCTTGCGTTGAAGCACCGCATACCGATCATTAGCCTGCTGAACCGTCCCAAGACGAAGGTCAACCTTCGATAACCGGGAACGAACAGCCGACGCCGACATGCTTTTATCCGGGTGTGTATCATCATCATACCCGTCAATGTGCTCCATCAACCACGTCTTTTCCTGTTCAATCGAATCAGCATTCTTGAAAAGCTGCTGATCCTCTTTGGTCAAATACGAAGAATGCAATGGAACACGACTATTCGCCTGCTCGCGCAGGCTCTCCACTTCAGCAGAAGAGGCCCTGGCCGCCTGCAAGTCCGATTCAACCGCCGCCAAACGCTCTTGAAGCTCTTTTGTTTTTCGAACTTCCTTACCTACGCGCTTGTCAAAAGCCGCCTGCATCTCAGGCGTGAACTTATCGGCCTTATCGTCCTTTTCAGCCTTCTCGGCTTCTTCCTCCTGCTCGTGTTCTTCGGCTGCCTTCAGGTCTGTATCCGAGATTTCATCATCAGAATCAACAGCCTCCGGCTTCTCATCGCCGGGAACAGCACTCAATGCTTCTTCATCCACGTCATCATCTTCGAGCAATGCCACCGCATCCGCATCCAACAGCGCATCCGGGTTCACTTCTTCCGCGCTCATTTCAGGCTGCGCTTCGCCGTTTTGTATCCGCATGGTTTTAACCTCCACGAAAGGCATCCCCGTTTCTTTCTCATTCCCCGAAACGTAAAAGGGGCGCTGGAATTTCTTCCAACGCCCCAATAAAAACACTTGTCAACACGCTAATTCAACAAACACCAAAACACCGCGCCGATTTGCGCCGATTTGCGCCGATTTGCGTCAAACTTCGCATCGAATTAGGTTTCGCCATCCGACTGAAACTTCTCCGCATTCTCGAACAAAAGCATCACCTGGGCTCGAAACTCTCTCAGCTCACACGCCCGGACCATGGCATACGCCTTCCCATCGCGCCCCTCGCAACCGCCGCCCTCCACCAACGCGCAATCCTCCATCGCAAACAAAAGCTCATTGATACCCTTCCATAGCGGGTTACGCTCACCCCCGCGAAAGCACTCCATCAACTCAGCCTCATTCATCTTTGCCCGCTCAATCCGAACAACCCGAACGCCTTCACTCTTCTTCATCCACGCCATCATACCGTCCTCCCTTCAAACTCATTCTTCAACGCCACCACCTCAACACGCGCATAATACGGGTGCCCAACACCATTTCCAAACTCGTCATAATCCATGTACTGCTTATGCAGCCGACCATCATCCACCAGCTTATACAACGCCTCGCGGCTAATTCCCATAAGCCCCATCACCACATTCTTCCTCAACAACACCGGCAACTCTCCTCCATTCATGAACCATTTCCTTTCTGTGTTTCACGCCATTCGCTATTCCCGATTCAATACACACCTCCACCCGCATACCCACCCAAACACTTCGGATCGGAATACTCCAACCCGAGCAGACCGAACATCCGCAAACAATCCACCGGATCCTTCGTTGAGCCCTTCTGCCCATCCGCACCCGTCCAAACATGCATCGCAAAAATCAGATTGATGCAATCCTCACTGATAAACAGAGTCGGCTGATTATTGATGTCCACCACGCCCTCCGGATTATAACTCAGCAGATCATTGATAATCCGGCAACCCGAACTGATGCTCTCCTTCCCACCACTCACACTCTCAAAATACGTCAGCCCAATCTCATCGAACTTATCAAACAGCGTGATATGTTCGCCCGTATTGAAATCCTTCAACGCATTCCCGAAACGAGCATCCAGAAAACGCTGGAACACCTTCATCACCGCATCACCATTTTCATCCCACTTACCAACCGACGCATCATCCGCCCCATCATCATAAACCTTCCAGCCCTCCACACGTGCAAACTCCTTCTTGTACTGCGCCAAACCCCAACCCAAATCATTCTGTCCCGCACCCTTTCTTCCGTCCACCGTCTTATTGTCCCCGCTCGAATGCGCCCAGGGCTCCATCACCCCAACCCCCGGAACCCAATCCACCTGATTCGGCCACTCCCTCAGCACATACACCTTCCCATTCGACGCAATCCCAATCCACAACGCAAAGAAATTCCTGCCACCACACGGGTCCACAATCTGATAAATCGTCAAATCCGATAGCGGGGGAAGATCAGACCGACGTACCACATGCGCCTTCTCGCTAAACAACGGAAACGCCACGCTCTGCATACGCTCCGTGTAACCATAAAACCGCTCCTTGATCGTCTCTACACTCTTCCCGCGACACTTCGCCGCCACCTCTGCCGCATTCGCATAAGGATTATCCGACGAAAAGAAATGAACAATCGCCTTATACGATTCCGCACAACGCATCACCCTCGGAACACGTTCGTAACTCACCCCCTCAGAAACCTTCTCCTCCGCAACCCCATCATGCCCATCCAGCCACGCATCACAATCCTCGCCACCAAGCGCCAAATCCAACCGTTGAGGAGCCTTGTTCTTCGGACACAAAAACGCAGGGCTATCCTTGACCGACCTCGCCCCATGCCTGAACAACTGAACCATGCTCGTATACCCATCCACCGGTGTGAACGTATGAATCATCCGCGCATCCCGCTCAGAAACACGATACTCCAGCGTTTCAGCAACCTCAGCCGGAATACGTTCATCATTCCAACACCCAATACAAGGCGACCGATCCTTCACCCCAAGATTCCCACCCTCGATCTTCATGCTGTACGTCTTGAACGAACAGCGATTATTCCCCGGCATAATGAAACTTTCCTTCGTGAACCCATTCTTATCCGTCCACGAAATATACGTCGTGCGCGTAATCACATCCTTCTCGCGCAACTCAATCGGCATGAACCCGTGCAACTTACTCTGCTGATTCTCAATGCTCATGTTCATGTTCTCAGAGAAACACCACATATTCACCTGCTGATACTGCCTCAAACAGATCATGCACCGGCTCGCCCCATACGTCGTCTTCCCCGACCGCTGACCACCATTGATCAACAACACCTTCACCGGCTCATCAAACCCAAGCACCGCCCGCATCTTCGGCCCATACCCAACAAACCCCTTCGCATCCAAAATAAAATCCAACCCAAGCAGCGCATCACACACCCGCCAAATGCTCGGCTCAAAACCATACATCAGCGGATTTTCCTCCGCCTTCCGAATGCGCTCCAAACGAGCCGCCTCCAGCTCAAGCCACGCATCCTTCTGCGAAACCCCAAACTTCGCCGCATACGCCAACGCCATCTCAAGCGAAGGAACCTTCCAAACTGGATGCTCAACCAAAACACTCATAATCACTCCTCAAATCAGAACGGCAAATCATCCTGTGCCTGCTCTTCACGCTGTACCTGCGCCACCGGTTCGGGCCTCGCCTCTTCCCTGCGCTCTTCTCTCGGCGTCGGCTTCCAAGTATCCACCTTCACGCTGTGCGTTCTATGCTCCGTCGCCTCCCGCAGTGGCCACGCGACAAGGTTAATCGTCTTGTGTACCACCCCTTGCCGGTCGGTCCACTCGGAGATATGCGCAGCGTTCTCCTTGGCGCGTAAGAACGCCTTCAACTCACCCAGGTCGATCTGGATTTTGAATCCGGTCTGGCCTGTTTTGGTTTCGATCACCTTCCCGCTGCCCACATACACGGGCTTTGCTGTGTCTTGCTCGTTCATCCGATTTGCTCCTTTGTTCATATCGCTCCTCGAAATGGCTACATGGCCCTAACTGGCGTTGGGTGCGAGTGAGATGATGAGTGAAAATAGCGAATCTGCACCCATGTTCCCACTATCGCCAGACTCGTTAAACAAATGCCACTTTCGATCCTGCCACCCAATTTTCCCGCCAAGTGTAACTTCGCGCTCAATCTCAAGGCAACCATCCTTTAAGCAGCAAACCAGATTCGTCGAGTCTACGGCGCGCCGCGTCTTGTTGAGGCGATGTAAATCTTCTCGCTGATCATAAATCTTTTCAGTCATTTCATACTCCTTCTGAGTCGCCGAGACTCACAATGTCGTTGGGCTAATCCCGCATAAGTTCAGTGAGACAGTTTAGTTTGTCTGCACATTCTACGAATCCCTGACGGCGACCTTTTTGTATCGCGTTTGGAATTTTAGCTTCATCCGCCCCGTCTTGGCAGTCCGGTTCGGTCGCTTGTTGTTTCAGTGTTTCGATGAACTCTCTTAGCACACAGTTTTTCATTTCATTCTCCCTTCAAGCCCAACCAGAAAATTGAGCATATTGTGTAAACGTCCTGTTTTGAATCTGAGCCACAGGGCACAAAGGCTCATTTTAGTCGTTAGCCTGCTCAATGATTTTTATGATTTGATCGAGGTCTTTTGTCATCTGACGGTAATCCTCTTGATACGTTCGGCGGGGTTCGTCTTCCCACCAATCACGCAAGGCTCGTAAATCCTCGCAGTGATCGCGCAAGCTTTCAGCCAAGCCCAGCGGCAGGCTAACCAGCCCATCGAGGCTGCGGGGTGCTCCGGTCGTTTTATCTTTGTCGCTCATAATTCACCTTTCGTTTTGTTCCGAGCCTCATCGGTGTCGTTCGGAAACATCTCAAAAATATCCACCACGGCTTGCTGAGCCACTATATTCGCTTTGTCTTTATACTTGCCATCGCACGGGGCATTTAAAGCACCGGATCGAATTGCCCACCATACATCATTCTGCGCTTGGCCAATTAGGTGCTTCATTTTCGGATCCGCCTTAAACATCGCGAGGCGTTTCTTTGCCAGTCGTTCTTTTTCCTTGAATGATTTTAGACGAACAGCTTTCTTCTCTTCGGTGTAAGGGTTGTATTCCTTGCTCATTTAGCCTTCCTTTCGTTCGTCGATAAGGTTGCACTTTGGGCAGTAGCAAAGGACCCTGCCCATTTCGCTCATGCCGTAACGATTAGGCGGGAAGGTAAATTCTGAACCGCAAGCAGGACAAAGCTGTTTAGAGGAACGCGCCTTCGGCAGCCGCGCATCGCCACCCTTTGCCTCCCACTTATCGCAGTTCGCTTTCCACGCCTGACGCGTGCTTCCCGTTCCATTGCACTCGAATGTTCTTCTGTGGTACGACGGGATTAGGAAATGTGTGCACGTCGCGCATGTTCTCGTTTCCGGGTTCATAGGGCACCAAGCCTCATGCTTCACACACGCGGCTCGCGTTGCGTAAGGCGCACCATGCTGACAATAAGCACAAGTATATGATTCCGTTGGCATTACTTCCTCTCCCCGGACGCCACCGCATCCCGCCATGCCTCAATCGGGATACGAACATAATCCCCGTCACGAATTGCCGACTTGCGAAGCGCCTGCATACGCCCTGAATCTCCGACGCCTGCTCCACGCATCGCCCTACGTTCCGACTCTGCCACGCGACGCTCCCTACGCCGAGCCGTCCCTTCGCGGGTGCGTAGAAAATCTGCCACCGCAACCACGTCATCCGTTTTCATTTTAATGCCCTTCATCATGCCTCCTTCGCCTCGGCGGTGGTGGTCGCAACGAACGACGCAAGGCGCAGCTTGCGTTCGTTCATGGAGAGAATGTTGTTCGCCGTTTTAACCATAGGCTCAGAAAGGCGGGATTGATCCGTTTTGTAGGTGATGACAATGGCCCTTCCAAACGTCCTTCTGCCATTCGTCAACATTCGGCTTGCTTCCTTCACGCGCTCATCAGGCGTCGCAGCTTTCACCGTTCCATCCATCAGCGAAACAAGAAGAATGGAATGGTCACGCTCCAGCATGTTCTTCCACTTCGAATAAACCGTTTCAAAGCGATTGCTGAATCGCTCCGCCTGAATGACCTCCGCAATTTCATCACGCGAAATAATGGCGCCCTCCTCTGGAACGCCATACTTTTTCGTAAGCAAATCCACATCAATCTTCGTAGGCACTCCTCGAAACATCTGTTGCTGATCATTGCTCATCGTAAAACTCCTTTCCGTTTGCTCCTCGCGTTCGGACTATCCTACACGCGCCTCGTTCCTTGCCTTGCTCTTGCCTTGCCCAGCCCCGCCATGCCTCGCCCGGCCGCGCCTGGTCTCGCCGCGCCGCGCCATGCCACGCCTCGCCCTGCCGCGCCGGGTCAATCCTAGTTCCTCGCCTTGCCGGGCCTTGCCCGGCCTGGCCCATCCCAGCCGAGCCTTGTTCCTAGCCCTTCAATTCCTCCAGCGACGCCGAAAATCGCCCATACTGCCCAGGTGCAGAAGGCGATCCAGGACGCCAATCCATCAGCCCGCAATAAAATCCAGCGTGCGTAAGGATGTTTTGCAACACGTCCGTTTTCAGGATTTCATCAAACACCGTGATTGTTCCCGAAGCGCTCCACTCATCGAATCTCGGGCGGACACGCACATTCTTAGAGGTTCCAATTCTGGCTCGCTTGGCAAACAATTCAAACCCAAGGTTCTTCGCAACCTGCTCATGCACCTCAAAGTCGCTCTCTTCAAGCAATGCCTCAATCGGTGCCCAGGGAATCTCCGCGCCAGAAACAAGCAACGGCCAGCCTATTTCATTCACCGTGATTCCACTTTGCGTCTGGCTCTTCAACGACCCGCGCCCGGTAGGGGCAGGGCATTTCTTCCCGCCATCGCGCAGCATCGTCATCAGGTTGTCAGCATCAATAACCAGGCGCTTCCCGTCGTGATAGCAATACGTCACCCACGTAAATGCTGGCGATCTATCATCACCCGCAACCGATATTTTCTTGTTCGCAGGATTCTTGATCCACGACCGAACCATCTCGCAGCCCTTGATATTGTCCCGATGCATCAACAACGGGGATTCTCCACACAGCACCACTTTGTATTTTCTCGTTTTCACACCACACGTATCCTTTCCGTTTCCGTTTCTGTTTCTGTTACCTTCGCCTCATGGCTCTCTTTCCAGAGCTTCCTCTTAAACGCCTTTGCCTCGCGTACCGCCTCCATCGCATCGCGCGAATTTCCGACCACCTGAATCACCACGTAGCCCGGATCTTCCCCGCGTGAAAAGGCCAACTGATTCTTCTCCACCATCGAACCAATCGTCTCGTAATGCAGACCGCCCAGTTTTGGACACCACAACACCGCCCATTTTTCACTAATATTCATGCCAACCTCCTATGCGTACTCACCAAAATGATCATCCGAATCCAACTGCTCGGGCTCTAACCCAAGCTTCCCCTGCATCACCTTCGGCACGTTCGACTTTTTAACCGACACCACCTCCCCCTCATCCGGGATGTCCGCGTTCAAATCGCCTGGAGGAGATCCAAACGGGTAGCCCTCTCCCGTTTCCATGTCGTATGTCCAATCCGCCACCTCAAACCGGAAATAGGGTGCGTGCTGCCATACAGCAATCGCATCCTGCGCGCCGTCCTGGCTTTTTTGCACATCAATCCAGCTTCCACGCAGATTCTTCCCGTGAAGCTCCTTGTTCTTGTCCTTGTAAACAATCATCACCACATTCGCGTCCTGCTCAAGCGCCCCGCTCTCACGCAAATCATCCAGCCGTGGGTACCGATTCTCTTTCATGGGGGATCGAGACAATTGCGCCAGTAAAAACACTGGAAGTTTCAACTCAATGCTCAACGCCTTCAAACTCCCGCTCACATGCTCCACCACCGCACGCTGATTCCAGCTCGCAATATCATCGCCACCCTTCACCAGAGTCGCATGATCCACAAACAGCGCCTGCAAACCATGCCTGCACTTCAGCATGCGCCCCCAAGAACAAATCGACCGAATGTCCCGCAGCCGATCTGTGATATGAATTGGACGCCTACCAATCACCTCCGCCGCCTCACGGCACTTCGCAAGCTGCAACTTGCCAGCATACCCCAAGCTCAACTTGCTCAGGCTCACCCCCGCCTCACGGCAAATAGCCCGGCGCAACATACGCTCCCGCGTCATATCCAGCGTCGCCAAACCCACCGTCCCGTGAATGATTGCCACATTGTGCATGATCTGGTCAGCAAGCGTCGTCTTCCCCTCACTCGGCCTCCCGCCGATGATGTAGAGCCCAGGCTTCGCACCACACACAATTTCATCCAGTTGTTCGATCCCAAGGCTCAACCCATCCAGCACGCGCTCCTTGCCTGCAAGGCGGTCCTCGTGAAGCTGCTCCCACAACGCAACCTCACCCAACATCGTTTCAAGATTGCCCTTCTCCGCCTGCCGAACATCAATCATCCCGGAAAACAACTCACCCGCACCCATAATCGCCGTGGTCGGATCATCCGCATCACGAATCTGCTTCTGAAGCTCCAGCGCCTTGCGAACACCCTCACGCTTCAAATAAAACTTCCTCAGCTCGCAAACGTAAAACTCCGCATGAAGCGAAGTCGGGCAACTATCCATGCACTCATACACATAAACCTGAACATCCTCATCAAACGCAGAACCATCCCCAAGCTTCAAAATGTCCGTCGAAACCGTCGTCACATCCACCGGCTCATTCAGCTCAAACCGCTTCATCGCCGCATCATAAATCTGACGGTGACGCGACTCATGCCACCAATCACCAACCAAACCCCTGGCAATCATCTCAGGAATCACCCGCAACGGTTCATCCAGCATCGCCCCCAGCAACGCCCGCTCCACATCCTCCGAGTAAAACATTCCCTTCTCGCCGCTCACTTCGCACCTCCCGACAACACCGCCCGGCGCTTCTTCGGGTCCATCGCTCGCTTCTCAAGCCCATTGTCCTGATCGCCAGAGGGAACACCCCCATTCTTTTTTTGGAAATTCGGGTTCCGGCCACGGAGAAACTTGGGCAACTCCTTCATCGGCGTAACAAACCCAGAAAACGACGAACCGCACCACGCAATCGAAAACGCCGAAATCGCCTCATCCACGTCACACTTCGGATTTTCAGCCAGGGCCGTGCGGATCACATCCGCAATCGCATAATCGTCAATGTCCCGGCATTGCTCATGAGCATCCCGAAAAGCAGAAATCCACCCGGCGAAGGCCGACGCCGACGCGCAATCTCCATCTACTCCATCTTGTCTATCTACTCTATCTAGTCTATCGGTTTCGTCTGGGTTATGCTTGGGTTTCGTCTGGGTTACCCGTGGGTTATCCGTGGGTATCCCATGGGTATCCCGTGGGTTATCTCTGGGTATCCCATGGGTATCCCGTGGGTTATCTCTGGGTATCCCATGGGTATCCAGTGGGTTATGCTTGGGTTTTGCTTGGGTTTTGCGAGGTCTTCCTCCAGATTTGCCATTCTCTTTCGCTGCAATTAATCCGCTGTTATGCTCAGCCCAATCATGAACCAATAGGTTTCCAGACTCATCTTCGTCAATAAACCCAGCCTGTTTCATCGAATCCAGAAGCCCTGTTTTGCCCTTCCAACGGCAAATCGCCCGAAGCTTCACATCCGCCATTTCTGACGCTTTAAACCCCCACCGGCCCGAAACCTGGCAGTGCTCCCAAAGACGCAGCGGACATATCGTCCCCAACTCATCACCATCCAAAAGCTCAACCAGCATCCGCGTCTTCCAATGCTCAAAATATCCAGGTTGAAGAATCATGCCTCACCTCCATTCACGAAATCATCACTCAACTTGCCCCGGCGCATCGGCTCACGACACGCCAGACGGAATAGGGGAGAAGACTCCCCAAATGGCCTCAAAGGAATACGCTGCTGAATAACGAACTTCCGATTATTGCGCACCCTCACCATCGCCCGTGCGCCGTCATCAAACCGAACTTGTAGAAGCTTGGTCCTTCTCAAAAAGATTCTGCACACAATGCCATGCCTCACGCCGCCAGCACCACCAGACGTATCCTTCGCACACGGCGTGTTCTCCACCTCGTCAGTCATAACTCCGCCCAAAGCGCCGCAAGCCGCCAGAAGCGCTTTAAACCCTTCCTCCGAATAGAAGATGCCCTTTCCGGGCTTCATCATAAAATCCTTGCCAGACTCCAACCCTTCGCGCCTGAACTTCTTTGCCACATCACGCGAAAGGCCAAGCCTCGAAGAGACATCAGCCTCAGCCCATACAAACACATCATTCCTTGCCATCACTCACACTCCTTCCCGTTATCTTCATCAACAAACTCCGCATCCACCGCGCCTTTTTTTTGTGCCTCAGAAAGCATCCGCTCATAAACCTCCTCGCTTGGCTTTAACTCCTCATGCTTATCCCACTCGTGAATCTGCGTCGCCTGACCAGAAAGCAACTGACTGTTCTGAACCGACACCCCAACCATGACCGCGAGATCCTTTGTGCCCATCAACTCAGGGCAGTGCTGCACGCGCCTGATAAGCTCCTCCGTGCCGATCAACGCCAGATTCCGCAGCTTCTTCCCAACCACCTCCTTCATCGCGTCCAGGTTCTGCTCCATCATCTTCTGTGTAATCAGCGAAACAATATTCCGGCTCACCTTGAGCTGCCGCGCAATCTCACGCTGACTCAACCCAGCCAGCACCCACAACTGAATCAACTTCCCCTCCGCGGGCTTCCTCTCAAGAAACTGCTCCGCCGTATGCACCCCGCCCTTTTTTTCATAATCCAAAATGAGCGCCTCTTCCGCATCCTCCGAGAAAAGCACCATCTGTGTCTTATCGCTCATGCCGCCCCCCATTTCGCCACCCGCCCTTTTTTCGAGACAAAATTCAACCCGCCCTTTTTTCGCGGAAAATCCAAAAACGAACAAACCGGCCCGAACCATGCCGACAGCCCGAAAACACCATCAGAC
>Ga0208900_1000716_pt1 | contig 19917 bp, 16 predicted proteins | sample AntAceMetag02UKK_FD_184763 | JGI IMG/M metagenome (GOLD analysis project Ga0208900, IMG submission 184763) | Saline lake microbial communities from Ace Lake, Antarctica - Antarctic Ace Lake Metagenome 02UKK (SPAdes) (version 2) | ecosystem: Environmental > Aquatic > Non-marine Saline and... | reverse complement strand
TACTGCAGGTCAACAATACCATCTCTTACATCTGGGTAACCGACATTAGTGGCACACAATACGCCGTTCCCAATTACCTTACCCCGCGACAACTTAATGTGAAGCTGGTGGTGCAGTTTTAGCCTGAATTATTTTATCAGCTTAGGATTTATCTTCACTAGAAATCTCAGAACTCCTAATCTGATTATTATTTTTCGGTAGTTTAAATAAACTCAATCGTAATTTTTGCATGTCGTAAGAAGTCAATTATTCGCACCAAAATCCTCAACTAACATTTTCTTAATCGAATAAATAGGTTTATTCGATTTCTCACTTCGTTACTAAGGATACGTTTTTGTAAAGCATTGAAAATAGGCCTCTCAGTCGCAAGCTCCATCGAGGTGACAAATGGTTTTTGTATGTTATGGGGAGGGGAATTGCGAACGCTGTGCGTTCGCAATTCCCCCTCCCCCCTCAATTCAACTTCATCAATGTCGTTTCCCCAAAGGGATGCCTATGGCACGACCAAAACACGGAGCGAAGCAAGTGTTGCAGGGAGAAATCTAAAAATAGCAACACGATATTTACGTTGGGTCAGCAGTTCTGAATCAATCCTTTTATAAAACAAGGCCTTACGCTCCAAAACTGTTAACCCACACGGATTTCAGCCTGTCCTACCCTTACATCAAGAATCCTGCTATTAATTTATCTGGTAGTTTTCTGCCAGCTTTCTGATGGCCGACGGACTTAATATTGCATCATAACCAAACGTTCTAAGTCATTTTATTGTCGAACGATAAATCCAATATACATGAAGGCACATTCACTCATTATCATATTCGCTTTGATTTCCAATTTGCTACCCGCTCAAGAATATGCGATCCCACAAACAGAACTTAAAGACATTGAAGGAAACAAAATTTTAAGCATAGGAATTATTAACCCCGAGATTGAGACCTTAGTGATTTTATGGGGTCATTTAAAAGCTTCAGATCAGGATGAATTGGAGAGATTCCAGGCGGCCTGGAAAAATTCATTGAAATCACAAGGTGTAAAAATGATTGTTGTGTGTGCAGGCAGCATATTATCGAAAACACAACTTAAAACCCTGGCTACCGACAGAAACTGGGAATTCGAATTGTACTTTGATTATCACAGTGAGTTCATCAATGGCTTGAAAATTATTGGCACGCCTGCTGTTTTATTTTTTGGCAAGCATCAATCGTTAATCTGCCATAACCATTTCAACTGTAGTGGCAAGATTAACCTTATTTGCAAAAATATCAGTAAAAACCTGGAAAGCCTAAGCCAAAACTCTGTGAGAATATATGATTCCTCTAAATATCAGTGTCAAACACCACGATCAAACAATTCGCATCTTTGGTAAAACCAAAAACCATGTTCGTTTCATATCATCCATTGGGTGGGGCAATAACTCCACCCATTTGTTTTATTAGGCTCTACATCAATTTGAAAATTCGCCAATGTGGAAATTTGTGCATTACACCACTGTGTGGAAAATTAAGGCCCTGTCTCGCGGCAAGGCGGGCACTTTGTGGGAATGATTTCCAACAGTTATTAGATGTTTAACCATTCACTAATTTATAGACCAATTTTATTGGGGGGGGTAGACCATTTTTTTTTGAATCTTGAACATCGAATACTGAATCTAGAAATAGGAAAACTTCAATATTCGATGTTCATTATTGGATATTCGATATTCTTTTTAATAATTTAAAAACATCGTTAACATGTTAGCAATAGTGGTCTTAGTAAGAGCCTACATTAATTTAAAGATTACCCAATAATTGCCCCGATTATTGTAGCGGATAACAAGGATGCAATTGTACCACCGATGAGTGCTTTCATGCCATACTTTGAGAGGAACCAGCGCTTGTTGGGTGCCAGCCCACCAATACCACCAATCTGGATTCCGATTGAGGCAAAGTTGGCAAAACCACATAACATATAGGTTGCCATCACAACCGATTTCTGATCAGCAAAAGCACCGGATTCTTTAAATGAAGCCAGGCTGGTATAGCCTACAAATTCACTGGCAATAAGTTTTTCACCCAACAATTGTCCAACCAGGGTCATGTCGTGCGGGCTGATACCAATAGCCCACATTAGCGGGGCAAAAGTATAGCCCAGGATAAACTGTAGGGAAAGTTCGTTGTACTGTCCGCCGGTAATTTCGGCAATAGTAGTGTTCAGATTTGTCCATACACCAATTTTCATGAAAATGAAATTGAACATTGCAATAAAGGCAAAGAAAACCAAAAGCATGGCACCAACGTTTGCAGCAAGTTTTAATCCTTCAGTAGTTCCATTCGACATGGCATCCAAAAAATTACGGCCAATTTTTTCCTGGCTAACTTCAACGGTAGTATCTATCTTTTCAGTTTGTGGCATAAGCACCTTTGAAATCACAATTGCCCCCGGAGCTGCCATTACAGAGGCCGTCAAAAGGTGCTTTGCAAAAACGATGCGTTGAACCGGATCGTCACCACCCAGGAAACCAATATATGCTGCCAGCACACCACCTGCCACTGTTGCCATTCCTCCAATCATTACCAGGAGCATTTCCGAATCTGTCATCTTTTGCAGGTATGCTTTAATCATTAATGGTGATTCCGTTTGCCCAAGAAAAATATTACCAGCCACCGAAAGGCTTTCTGCCCCGGATATTTTCAATGCTTTGGTCATCAGCCATGCCAGCCCCCATACAATTTTCTGAATCACCCCAAGGTAAAATAAAACACTGGTAAGTGCAGAAAAGAAGATGATGGTTGGCAGGATTTGAAGTGCAAAAATGTATCCGGCAAATTGAGTGTCCATCAAATCATTGAACAAAAATGTAGAACCAATTTTAGTGAAATCGAGGATAACCACAAATATTTTACCTACAAACTCAAAAAATATTTGAATAAATGGGATGTACAAAATACCCAGGGCAAGGCAAATTTGAATGGTCAGGCCGATGCCTACTATTTTCCAATCGACAGCCTTGCGGTTGGAACTAAACAGCCATGCGATAAATATCAAGACCAAAATACCGAGAAAACCACGCAGCAAAGTAATTAGGCTAAATCCGCTACCAGATCGTTGAACAAAATCTCCCCCGTCCGGATTTGCATTAGTGTATGTGTATTGAATTCCATCTTCAACAAGAACAAGGCTGTCGCTGGTAATTTTTTCTATTTGGAAAACCTTCGACTCCTGATATGATCTCAGTTTGTCCTCTTCAATTCTAAAAACTTCTTCTCCATCCTTGTAAAAAAATGCAACAGGCTTTTTATTGATGACTTTGTAAACAGTCGAGTCCACCGTTTGCTCATCGGGTTCGAGATCATATTCAAGCTTTAGCTGTTCTCCTTCAAGCGTCCAGTTTCCTGTAAGTAATAAATTTTCATTTCTGATCAGGTACTCAAAATGCTGTAGGTCTTCCTGTAGGTTTAAATGCAAGGAATGTGGCACTCCAAGTGCTGGATTTCCTTCACTATCATAAACCGACGCGACATTCCATTGTGCCGGAATATGTTTTTGCGTGTTGGTGGATGTTTGTGCGGAAGCGGTAATTAGAGAAGCGACCAGAAACAGTCCAATCAGGTAAAGAGATTTTTTCATTTTAATTAAATAATAATGAGTAGTGATTTTGAAAGCAGGCAAAGGTAAAAAATAAATGGTGGAAAAATGGGAAATAGAAAAAGTTGAGTAAGGAGAGCTGTGAGCAAAGAGCGAAGGGCTGAGAGCAAAATAAATGAGAAAGCAGAAGGGAGTTTGAAGTTTTACAACCAGGTTTGGTATGCTTTCGTGTATCCATAATTGTAATAACCATATTCCATATGACCAATCCCAATCTCGCACGTGCGAGATTGCTTAGCATTTCAAAAACTAACAATCACATCATTGGTGATAAAAAAGTATCTATGCAATTTGTCGTTTACCCAACGAGATGAAAAAATCGAATGAATTATTTGATATGGAATTGGATAGATGACTAACTAGTGCGTGTCCATAAAGTCACCGATTTCTGAAATTAAAGCACCAATACACAAATTTCAAAAGTCTGAAAAGGTTTTGAAGATTGAGATTTTGATATTGTGATTTATTTGGTTTTTGAATTTTGAATTTTGAATTTTTCAAGTTTAAAGACAAACACTAACTAATGGCGTTTTATTCCATCGAAGATTTTCGCTTGTTTATCTCATCCCTTATTTGCGAGGCTTTTTCGTATTCCTCCTTTTCGATGACTTTAGCTATTAAATCTTCAAGTTCCTTTGTGGTATATTGTTCAAAGGGACTGCCTTCATCGTCACCTGACGTCCTTTGACTTTCTTCTTTCATTTCTTTTTCATCCTGCACCACAACACCGGCTTGCGACATTATCTTTTCATAGGTATAAATAGGACATTTGAACCTGATGGCAAGTGCCACGGCATCCGAAGTCCTCGAATCAATTTCGATGGTTTGTTTTCCATCGTCACAAGCCAACTGTGCATAAAACACACCTTCGTGAAACTTATTGATGATAACTTCGAGTATCGTAATATGAAATGCATCGGCAACACGCTTTACAAGATCGTGCGTGAGCGGCCTTGCAGGCTTCATACTTTCAAGCTCAATTGCAATAGCCTGGGCCTCAAAGCCACCTATGATAATCGGAAGCCTGCGTTTTCCTTCTGCTTCGCCAAGGATTAAAGCATAAGCCCCACTTTGCGACTGGCTGTATGACATACCCAATATTTCAAGTCTAATCTTTTCCATCAATTCAATCCGATGTTTGTATTTCTGTATTTTGAAAGGATAAAAGTAATAATATTCTTATAAAAAGTAGTTTGAAATTGTTTTCTTCAATAATATTTTGATACAAACCCTTGCTTCTACTTTTACCAACATAAACCTTTTCAAAATAATTTTGTTCAATAATAGATATTTGAAAATACAGTTTTCAAAATAGATCGTCAAGTGTTAACGAACTTGCTACTACTTCCCCGAAATATTCATTATTAGCTACGCCAAAGGTTGTTATCATCGTTAGGAAAATATTTTTCCTGGTATTAGTAACAGTTCTAAAAACATCAATTTTACGCCGAAGGTCTTTGGCATAGTCAGCCTCTATTACATATTCGCTCTTCGAAAATTTAACTTCGCATAAATTAATGGTGGCATCGCGCCTGTCGATGAGCAAGTCGATTTGTGCCCCGGGAATTTGTGAATCTTTAGTTGGCTGATATCTCCAGGCTGATTCGATTGTTTGTACCGATGCAATGCCGAGTGCCTTTTTTATGTTTTGCACATGCTTGATGCAAATATTTTCGAAGGTAAAGCCTGCCCAGGTATTTTTGGCCGGTTGGTTTTGCATGCTTAGCCAATGTCCTTCGCCGGGAGAGTTTTTGCCCAGTGGTTTTATCCAATCATAATAAAACTGTGTAAATTCGTCCGTTAGCCTAAAAAGGGCATCTTTCTTGTTTTTCCCAAACGGAACATAGGATTCAATAAATCCTGATTCTTCCAGTTCGTTAAGAATTTTGCTGGCTGTACCTCCCGAGGAAAGTTTAATTTGTGAGAGCAACTCATTCCTGGTGATACCTTTTGTTTTTTTTGCTAACAACTCAGCAATCCTAGTATGGTATTGGCTCTCTTCAAAAAGTGAAATCAACAGTTTTTCATATTCATCCCGAAGGACACCATTTTTGGTAAAGCACGCCTTATCAATTATCTGCGCAACCGACGAGCCTGGTTCCGCTTGTTTAAGATAATAGGGTACGCCACCAAATGCCATGTATAGTTCCACAATTTGTATGCGTGTAAGTTTTATTTTCTTTTTGATAAGAAACTTCTCTGTTTCGGAAAGTGTAAATGGTAACAGGCGAATTTGTCTGGTAAGACGGTTGTGGAGGCCTCCCCGCGAACGGACAATATTTTGTATCATCCATGAGGCTGCTGAGCCACAAACTGCAAGTATCAACTTATCCTGTCGGCTGCCATAGCTGTTCCAAAAATATCCGAGGGATGATAAAAATTTCGACCGGGGTGTATTGAGCCAGGGAAGTTCGTCAAGGAAAACTACTTTTTTACCACGCTTGCTTTTTATAAGTGGCGATTCAAGAAATTGTTCCAGTTGAAAAAAAGCTTCTTGCCATGATGAGGGCTTTTTGGGAACAATCCCCATTCCGCTGGATTTGCCAAGTGATTGTGCAAAATTGGCAAGTTGATCATTAAGACTGGCTTTGTACATCCCCACCATTTCAAAACAAATCAACTCATCAAAGTACTCTTTAATAAGAAAAGTTTTCCCCACCCGGCGACGGCCATACAAAGCTATAAACTCAGCTTCTTTCGAAGCTACTATGCTTTCAAATATTGCTTGCTCTTCTTGCCGTCCTGCAATTTTTGATTTACTCATAATGATAAGTTTTGGCTGGTTATGATCTTGTATAATCAGCCAAATGTACATTTTTTATTTTAATTTGGCTGTGTTTAATATTTTATAATCAGCCAAATGCAATAAATAGATTATGATCTGGCTGCATAAAATAAATTATTATCAGCCATAACTATGAAATAAAATGTGATTTGGCTGGATACATATAACCTTGTGTACTTATTGATGGCGCTATAAAAAACACTATCCCTCAACAATGGCCGTCATTTCAATTTCCACAAGCATCTCCGGACTAACGAGTGCCGAAACCTCAATCATCGTTGAAACAGGTTTGATATCTCCAAAAAACGCTCCATGCGCCCTGCCTATTTCTTCCCATCCAGAAATGTCAGTAACATAAATTCTTGTTCTTATTACATCTTGTAAATCGGCATCCAATTCCTGTAGCGCTTTTTGCATTTTTTTAATAATGAAAACTGTTTGGGCATAAGCATCATTTACGCCTACAATTTCGTTACCATCAACTGCAGTAGTTCCAGCTACTTCAATAATATTCCCGACTTTTAATGCCCTTGAATATCCAACAAAATTCTCCCACTGGGTTCCTGATGAAACATGTTTTCTTTTCATGATTTGTGTTTTTGTGCGTTTTAGATGCAGACAAAGTTAACGAATAGATTAAAATTTCGCCATGAAATAGCGCATGATTATTATGGGTGCACGACAAATATCCACCTAGCAAAAGAATTATCATTTGAGGACAGCATTGTGATATTTGTCGCACACCCATTATTATTGCCATCCATATAAACTCAAAATCCAAAAGGTTTGGAATTTTTAAATTTGAAGTTTGCTATTTATTTGATATTTGAAAATTGTATTTTGAAATTTCTTACCAATGACTGCCCCGCCTGCCAAAGCGAAGCGGCGGGCAGGAAAGGAATCCGTATGGACGACCGAAGGAAGTCCGTATGGAAAAAAGCAACAAATTCAGAAATATGTCCCTATATATTCCCCTACCTAAAACAGCGAAAGCTTCACATACTTTTTAGGGTTCAGGCGCAAGTCTTCCAGTAATTTGTTCAGGTTCGAAGTTGATTGTTCCAGGTTAATGTATAAGCTGTCGTTGGTGAATAGCTGCCCCATTGTACCTTCCCCACTATTAATCTTATCAGCAAGGGCTTTAAAATTATTAATGGCAACGTGGGCATCTCTCACAGTTTGTGGAATATCAGCCTCAACCAGCGAATCGCTCAGGTTGGCAAAATTTGAAAGAATGGTATTGATGTTTTGGTTATTCGCCTCGAGGTTATAAGAAATTGAATCGAGGTTTATTATTATAGCACTGATCCTGCTTTTTTCTTCAATCAGCATGTTATCAACATTGTGAGTGGCACTCTCGAGGTTGCTTAAGGTTAAATGAATGTTTTCGATGGAGTTGGTAAGGTTTACCCGTGTTTTCTCGTTGAAGACGGCCTGGATAACAGTCATCACCGAATCAATCGAATTAATCAATGCTACTGCTTTTTTCTTTAAGGGCTCCACTTGTTCGTTTACCTGGTCGCTCAAACTGCTCTCCATTTTAGCTATGAGGGTATCACCGCTAAGGGCCATTGCTGTGTCGTTACCCATAATAATTTCTACGGCTTTGCCACCAAGCAATGAGGTGCTGTAAATTCGGGCAATTGAATTTTTTGGGAGTTCAATATCATTTTTAATGTACAGTTGTGCAACGATTTTTGAAGAACCAGGATAAAAATTAAGGTTGTTTACCTGGCCAATAATTAAGCCATTTACCAAAACCTTATTGGCTTTTTCAAGACCATCAATCTCATCATAAACAGCATAAAGAAATCTATTTTTCGACAGAATATCGGTGCCCTTTAAAAATTCCATTCCCCACCAAAACATGCCAACTGAAGCTACAAAAATTAACCCGACTTTTAATTCACGTGAAATTCTCACAATTAAAAATTTTAGTGTTTAACAAAGATACATTCTTTTTTGATTTTTGCAATAGTGGTTTTCTAAGAACCTACATTAATTTGAAAATTTGCTGATGTGCAAATTTGTGCATAGCACCACTATGTGGAAAATTAAAACCGCTTCGCGGGAAAAAAGACCAACAAAATATCGTTAACATGTTAGCAATAGTTGCTTTTTAAGAGCCTACTGTTATTTTAGTGGATACAGTTCTCAACTGGAATAATGGAGTTTTGAAGTGATGGAGAAAAACCATGAAGCAAGGCCTGAATTGATAAATCACCCGGGCGTCAATATGCTGGCAGTAACTTTTATTTATAAATTGTTAAACGCTACCCTTGTTACAAAATATCCCTATCAACCTGAAATCCGAAACTGGCGTTGACACCATGGTTAGTATTGCACTAAATAGTGTCCGCCTTTTTAGTAAGATTTTTGAATTATCAATAACCCTGTCCTTTTGCCATTGGCATCCCCATGGGAAGGGCAGGGATTGAATTGGAAGGATAAAAAAGCCCCTCCTTTTCGCTGTCAAAGCCTTCGGCTTTGACAGCGAAAAGGAGGGGGAGGCGAGTGTCGAATTTATTATTCCCCCGTACAGGGGCAACGCAAAAACACTGACTTTATAGACGGGCACTAAATACATTGTTTGCCGGTGAGTAAATAGATTTACCGGGTATGTTGAATTCTTTTATGTTATTTTTGCCAACAATAAATTCATTCACACGTTCATTTGTTCATTCATTCACAATAATCTATCGAATAAAAATAGTCTCAAATTAGTAAAAACAAATAATAAAGAAAAATGGCACAAGAAGAACTTAATTTCAAAAAAATCATCCCTATTGCAGTTGTAGTAATAGCTGTTATTGTATTGATTGCATTTGGTAGCAGAATGACCGTAACCATTGATGCCGGTCATGCGGGCGTGTTATTTAAAACCTTTGGAGGTGGCCTTGATACTGAAAGGACCTATGGTGAAGGATTTCATTTTATCGCTCCCTGGAACAAAATGTATTTGTATGAAACCAGGCAGCAGGAAGTTGCCGAGGATATGAACGTATTGTCATCCAATGGCCTCGAAATTAGTGTTGATGTTTCGGTATGGTATCAACCAACATATTCAGAATTAGGGCTGTTGCATGGTACAATTGGGTCCACCTACCTGCAGAGGGTAGTAATCCCCAGCCTTCGCGCCGCCGCACGAAGTGTAATTGGGCGCTATACCCCCGAAGAAATATACTCGACCATGAGAGATGTGATCCAGGATGAGATATACGCCGAGACCATCGAAACTTTACAAGATAAACATGTGCAGGTCAACAAGGTATTGATTCGTTCGATCATCCTGCCACCAACCATTAAACAGGCTATCGAAAGTAAACTCAAACAAGAGCAGGAATCGCTTGAATACGAGTTTAAGCTCCAAAAAGCCCTTAAAGAAGCCGAACGCCAGAAGATTGATGCCGAGGGAAAAGCTACTGCCAACAAGATCCTTAGTGCATCGCTTACCGATAAAATCCTTCAGGAAAAAGGTATTTCAGCAACATTACAGCTTGCAAGTTCACCCAATTCAAAAGTTGTCATCATTGGTGGTGGAGAAGGTGGTTTACCTATCATTTTGGGTGATATGAAATAAATGAGTTTGGCGTTCAGCGTTTGGAGTTTGGAGTTTTGCGTTTCAAGGTTAACAATTTTCGATTAACTTAAAATGTTAAACTATGTTTGATTTTCTTTTTCCAATAACAGCAAAAAGAATTAAGGCTTGGGAGCGGAAGCACCAGGTTGATAACTTATTGAAGACCGTTGAAACCGGAAAATCAAGCATAAGAATTTTAGCAATTCAGGCATTAGGTAATATTGGAAATAAAAAAGCATTACCAACTTTGATTAGTCTGCTTGACAGCGAAAGTCTGAACTTAAGAACCGTAACTGAAAAAGCTGTATTGAAAATTGATTCATCTGAATCGATTAAAGAAATTATTAAAGAAAAAACTGAATATTGGGAAAACATTAAGAATGAGCAGAAGGAAACAATAGATAATATTGAAATCGATAAGGATTTCTTTGGCTGGAAGGGGCGGTTTAAAAAGAACATGCATCGGACAAACGAAATAAGAGAGAAGTTGAAAAGGCCCATTAGATGGGGGTAGGTTTATTATTAATATCTTTAACCCAAATATCATGGCTAATTAGAGTCTGTCTTTAAACTCAAATTTTGGTTCTTTAGCTATAAATCTCAAAATTCAAAAACCAAAATTCAAATAAATCACAATATCAAAATCTCAATGTTCAAAACCGTTTCAGACTTTTGAAATTTGATTTTTAAAATTTATTTGTCTTTTTGCCATGGGCATAACTATGTTAGAAATTTGTGTATTGGTGCTTTAATTTCAGAAATCGATAACTTTATGGACATACACTAATTAGCCTGTCCATAAACTCGAGTGTTTGCTCTATAAAGGTCAAATTCAAGGCGTGTGAGAAATTCAAACCGCAGAATACTAATGCATTTGAGGATTTGGATTTTGAGCAACAACGCAGAAGTTGGACTTTATAGACGAACACAAATTAACGCCCTCAGAAAAACTTAATGCTTTCACAGAACAGAAAGATACTGCACCCAAGCATAAAATATCTTGAAATATCAAGGTTAAGATTTATTGTTGGGATAATCGTCGGCTTACTCTATTCTTTCTCCCTCTATGCATTTCTTTATATGGGCCGGGAAGCCTTTAGGATACTTTCCATCGACCAAAACTACGACCTTTGGGTTTTGACGGATGCGGAAGTAAGTTTTTACAATTTATTTTTTGCCTTCGTTTCCGTTATTTTCGGACAATCCTTTTGTTTCACTTATTGGATTCACAGGCCAAAGAAATTTTTTAGCAACATCAATTTTCGAAGGGATACTATTGTTAACGACCAGCGTGTATTGATGTGGGCATTTTTAAGTTGGTTTTCGAAATTGGCTGTCGTTTATGGAATTATGTTTGGATTTTCCTTTCGTAGTGGATATTATACTTTTAGCCTTTATCCCGATTATAAATACATTTTCTTCCTTGTTATCATTGTGCTTTTCTTTCAATCATGGAATACCATCCGACCGACTTTTAAACACACCAGTTTGAAGTGGTTGATTGTTTCAGCCCTGATAGTTTCGGCAATTTCATTTGGAATGTCGATGATTAATGTTGTTGATTATAATAAATTGAATGAAAGTGTTCTTCAAAAAAACATCCATCACAACTACATTTTGGAATTGCCGGAATCATCTACCTATAGCCGAAGTGAAAGACTTTCGTTGGTTGAAAACATTTATGTTGCTTTGCCAAAGGGTGGCGACAAAAGTACAGGGCCGGTAATTGTGATACATAATGAGGAGGTGGCACTTGCTGATTTATATCATAAGATAAATCAATTACGATTAAACAGAGATGATGTTGATAGAAAATTCATGACTTTTCAGTTATTTATCCATAAAGAAATTGATATGGGTTTTGTAAATAAACTGAAGCATGAATTGTCGAAAGCAGGACATTCCCAAATTGGATACATGGTAACACCCTTTGACCCAAAATTTGACCAGAAATACTATATTCATTTTTCTTTCAAGATGAAACTTCCAGGTATCGATTCCGAAAAATATAACATCCATGATGCGTACGAATATTTTAATAGATATGAAAATTCTATCGAAATCAAACAATTAGAAAGTGGAGTTTGCCTTGTTAATGACACTTTAATTGAGCTTAAAAAACTGAAAGAAAGCCTTAAGGAACGCATCCAAAGAAATTCTAACTATGCGATCAAATTCTTCGTCAACAATAGTGTCGATTTCTCAAACTATTTTAAGGTGCTTGTATATTCAAAAGAGGCAGTGAACGAATTAAGGGACCAATATTCACTGTCTATGTACTCAAGAAAATATGATGAAATATTTAGAGAAGATGAATTAGATGATGTCCAGAAAAAGTACCCCTACAGCATCATTGAACTATCAACCCAACAATTGGAGATTTTGAACCTCAAAGAGCTACCTAAACAATAAAACCTACCACATCATAAATTAAAAATCAACAAACATCAATCTTAAATAAAATGATCACCTCATCAAAAATAAAACCTTCCCCTCAATCACATTTTTCTACACTATACTCCCTATACACCTTAAGCAGGAAGAGCCCCGCCTGCCAAAACAGTGCGGAAGGAAAGCCAGAACCAAATAGGATTTTTGAAATTTTGCTTGCATGATTTTTTTGAATATTGAATGTCGAATATCGAATACTGAATCTTGAAGTCAAGAGAAGAAATAAAATGGAATCAAGTTTATTTTAAGTTCGCTAATCATTTTCCTACATTTCGATCCCGCACGTGCGGGATTCGAGATTCGAGATTTTCTTTTAGGAACTGAGATAGACTGGATATCTTACCAAAAAAGCTATATTATTATGAATAAGACACTATACCTCTACACCCTATACCTTTTCATTATCACATCTCTATTTCTGTCTCCAAAAATCTTCTTCGCACAAGATTCCCCCAAAACCGACTGGGGCATCTTCACCGCAAAGGGACACCTTCAGTACCTCGAAAACGTATGGTTTGTGCCGGACAGCAAAGAGTGGCAAACCATGGGACAGCTGAACAACCGTCTGGATTTTGGATGGTACAAAGGTGGGTTTTCAGCAAATCTTGGTGGGAGGAGTGTCCTCAATTACGGTCAAATGGTTTACGATTATTACCCATATCTTGACGATGCTGCCGCCATCGACTATGGCTTGATGGATTTAACTATCGATTGGGCCAATGATTCGTCTTACTATTTTATTACTAATATCGACCGTGCCAACATCAATTTTACCCATAAAAACTTTGAAGTAATCGCCGGACGGCAGCGTATCAACTGGGGCATCAATATGGTATGGAACCCCAACGATATTTTCAATACTTTTAATTATTTTGATTTCGATTACATCGAAAGACCCGGCTGCGATGCTTTGAGCATGCAATATTATACCGGAATGACCTCCTCAGTACAGGTGGCCTGGAAAATAGATTCTGATAACAAGAGCACCATTGCCGGAATGTACCGTTTCAATAAATGGAATTATGATTTCCAGGTGATGGGTGGTGTGATGCCAGATGATTTTGTTTTGGGTGGAGGTTGGTCGGGGCAGATAAAAGGAGCTGGCTTTACCGGAGAATTTAGTTATTTTCTGCCTGTTGGTGATGGTAAAAACGACTCAGAAGAAAGCGACTCCTTTGTTGGTTCCCTGGGAGCCAATTACACTTTCCCTAATAGTTTTTATTTACATGGAAGTGTGATTTATAACAGCGATGGAACAACCGGAAATGCTTATTTTGGAAATGTAATTCTCGGTGGTCGAGATATTAGTCCCAAAACACTTACCCCATCCCGTATGGAAATTTTTGGTGAAGTTGCCTATCAAATCTCTCCTTTAATCAGGGGTGATATTTCCGGAATTATCAACCCTTATGATGGTTCCCTGTTTGTTGGCCCATCCTTCGATATTTCCTTAACCGATAACATTGGCTTACTTGTTTTAGGACAACTCTTTTTTGGAGAGCCAAAAACCGAGTATGGCAACTATGGCCAAATTCTTTACGGCAGGTTGAAGTGGAGTTTTTAAGCATAAACTTTTTATTTGGCTTTGTGCGATAATAGTTTCAGCATACTTTTACTAAATATTGTCTCTTAAAAAAACGAATGAAAATGTTTACGAAAGTCGAACTGGTTAAAACAAGTTTAATAGCAGTCTTAATAGTTTGTATGTCATTTGCTGCCAATGCACAATTTGAACTATGTGGAATGGTTGGAATGAATTTTTCCAACTTAAGGGGGCCCGACAAATTTGATGATAATAAAGTGCTACTTAGGACTACAGCAGGAGTATTTGCAAATTATTCCTTCAATGAAAAATTTTCAATTCAAACTGAGCTAAATTACGATGGGAAGGGACATTGGTTTGAAGACTTTTCTTTTACTGGCGGTACAGACAATTACGAGATTTATGACCTGAAACACACTTTGGACTACCTAACCATCCCAATTTTTGCAAAAGTGACATTGGGCAAAAAACATCAATTTTATGTTGAAGGCGGTTCTTATTTTGGAATTCTACTATCTGCAGCATCAAATGGTACTAAGTCATGGATCAATACAGAAAATCCTGATTTAAGCATCACTTGGAGTTTTGAAGATGATGTCAAAAGAAGATACAACAGTTTTGATTTTGGATTACTCATAGGTGGCGGTATGATTTTTCCTATTTACAAATTTTTAGAAATGTTTGTTGATTTACGCTATAATTTTGGCCTTATTAAGGTTTTTGAGGAGGAAATCCCAACATGGAATGTAGGTCCTGATGCCTACAACTCAGTCCTTGGGGTTTCTTGTGGGGTAGTCTTTAACATCAATTCTAAATCAAAAAAATAAAAGTGTTATAACATTTTTGGTATTCACAAATTTATGAGTAGTCATTCATTTTCTGACTCAAGATAGCAAATTCCTGACTTCTGTATTCTTGCCTCCGTACAGAAAAACAACCTTTCCATTGCGTATTAAATATTTGATTTGAAAACGGATCAATTACATATTTGGGGTGTCCGGCAAATTGCATTATGCGGTTTTCATAGGTTTGATACCTGTCGAAGGCCTGATATAATCCATCCCTACCGTAGGACTGTTCATTTCAAAATATATTAGTAAATGTTGAATTGCTTTGTTACGAGAGATCCTGTCCCGTTAGGGACAAAATATTTCTAAAAACAGGAAACACACATATAACAAAGTCCCGTAGGGACGTGATACAAATAGGTTTATGGTAATTTGATTGTACTTTGGTTTGGTGATGGATGTTGTTTTTTTAAAGACATCCAATAATCATAGCGTCCCTAACGGGACTTAATTACGTTTGTCATTGGTATATGCTATAAATATCACGTCCCTACAGGACTATAGAATGAAACAATTAATTGGTTTTTATTTTTGCCTTAAGGCCAGCCTCGCCGGCTAGGCGGGGAATTAAAGGGTCAATGAAAAATTGAAATTTTTGAACCTTTGCAATTTGTCGTGCACCCCATATTTGCTTTTCGGAACATTTTTTGCTAATTTAGTGGAAAATTTCAGCCATGAAAAAACTAACCATTTTCATTTTTGCCCTTTTAGTTGCAGCAGGGGCGAACGCATTTCAATTCGATGAATATCAAGATAAGAAAGCTGCAAAAGCCGATTCAGTAGCCATTGCCCCCGGCGATTCCACCGAGTATGAATTGATAGTGTTAGACCTTGACTTTACAAGTTGGTTCCACACCAACAAAAGGCCTGTATGGTTTCACGAGAAGGAATACTACCACTCAAAAAATACTTTTTATGCTACCAATTGGAATAACCGTGTTATTGAAAGTATGCACAGGCTACCCTACGAATTCCAAATCGACTATGATTCAAAAATCGATTATGGCGTAGATGTAGAGTGGCAATTGTTTTGGTATTTCAAGTACCTTGAGCAGAAATACAATATCAAGCTTGGGCCGTGATGAAGTAGAGAGCGAAGGGCTTAGAGCATAGAGTTACTCTGCGTACTCTGCGTCCATTGCGGTTAAAAGAAAAAATTAAATCGCTGAAATCGCAAAGGACACGGAGGAGGAATTAAAATTTATGCTGATCCTTTCGTTGATTTTTCTCTGCGCTCTCTGCGCCCTTTGCGGTAAAAGAAAAACAAAACCGCTGAGTTCGCAGAGGACGCTGAGGGGACGCATTACTTACAGCTCATCATCATTCTTTTTTCTCTGCGTTCTTGGCGCACTTTGCGGTGAAAGGAAAAAATTAAACCGCTGAGTTCGCAGAGGACGCTGAGGGGAGGCTGGAATTGCACCTCGTTTTACCGTGCATTTTTCTCTGCGTTCTTGGCGCACTTAGCGGTTAAAACTTTAGAGAAACACCAGCCATAAAATTAACCGTTGCCTGCGGAAAATAGCCATCCAGATATCCTTCCTCACCCTCGTAGTAATACCTGTAAATCCAGGCATTCGATTCGTATTTCTCGCTGAAGATATTATTGACCATCAAATAAAATCCAATTTCTTCGATGAAGGTGGTAGTGATGGAATAATTTATCCTCACATCATTCACAAAGTATGTATCAAGTTTCCGCATGTCGCTGGAAGTATTATCGATAAACTGCTCACCGACATATCTTGTTGCCAGTGTCAGATTTAGGTTTTTAACCGGCTCATAACTGAAATTACTATTGGCAATAATATCGGGTGAAAACGAAAGATCTGTTTCTCCAAGATTCTTAGAGATTTGTTCCCATGGATAGCTCCAATTATCCACATATTCAGTAAAGTCTTTGATTTTGTTTTTACTGAAAGTTCCGTTTACTTCCCACTTGAATTTTTCTGAAATCTTCCATCCGGCCACCAACTCAATCCCCGCACGGTAGCTTTTGTCAACATTGGTAAAAACAGGTGCCCCAACATTATTTATTTCGCCGGTCAATACCAGTTGGTCATTGTAGTCCATGTAAAATAAGTTGGCATTTACCTTCACCCTTCCTGAACTAAAATTGTAACCCAACTCATAATCGAGAAGCTGTTCTGATTCCGGCTGATGGCTTTCATCAGCATCGCGATAATCGCTGCGGGTAGGTTCACGGTGTGCCACAGCGAAAGAAAAGTATGCTTGGTTTCTGTCATTAAAATCGTACATCGCACCAAGCTTCGGGTTAAAGAAGAAAAAGTCATGCGTTTGATTGAGGGCTGTCAAATCATCGTGCGTACCAAAGATTTCGTAATTAATCCCCCTGATCTGCAAGTCAGCATAAACATTTAACGGGTTTGTGATTTGATAATTTGCTTTTAAAAACAAATTGTATTGTGTTTTCCGACCGGTATTATCGTACCATCTTGTGTTGATGGTTCCGTTGCTGGCATATTGTGCCCAGATGATATTCCCAAAATGTTCGCCATCGTAATAGTTGTATCCTCCACCAAAAGTAGCCTGTAACTTTTTTAAACTATTGTAATTTGCCGAAAAGGTAATGCCATAAAAATTATTATCGAGGTGCTTGCGCCTTATCAAGTCAGTTTTGGTAATGGTATCTCCACCAATAATAACATCATCGAGCCCGTATTTCGAAAATTTCTGCCCCTGCTTGTAGCTCTCGTAATATCCCCTGCCATAAACATAAAAGAGGGAGGCATTGAGATTGAAGTAGCGATTAAGCGCATGCGAAAAATGTAGTTGGTAGTGATCCTGCTGGTAGTTGTCAGTTTGATTGTCATAGTATTGTATGTTTCCCTCTTCATCATAATATCCGCCCGAAAGATTGTAAGTGCGGTGTGTCTTAAGACTATCACTTGGTACGCCGTTCCATGCCTGGTAGGTTCTTTCTTTGCCAGATGAAATAGTTGCTTTTAAAACAGTTTTTTCGCCATAATACCCACCAGCAACATAAAATGATTTTAGATCCGAAAATGCCCGGTCGATGTATCCATCGGAAGTAATTTTGGATAAACGGCCATCAATTGCCCATTTCCCAGCCATCAATCCAGTGCCAAAGCGCAAAGTATTTTTAAAGGTGTTGTAACTTCCAGCGGCACTATTGATTTCAGCATAAGGTTCGGCTTCCAGTTTTTGGGTCTGGATATTGATGCTGGCGCCAAAAGCTGCTGCACCATTGGTTGAAGTTCCAACACCACGTTGAATCTGGATGTTATCAACCGAAGATGCAAAATCGGGCATATTTACCCAAAACACTCCCTGCGATTCCGGGTCGTTGAGAGGGACTCCATTAACTGTTACATTAATTCGTGTGATATCCGTTCCCCTAATCCTGATTCCGGTATAGCCAACTCCCGCACCGGCATCTGAAGTTACCACTGCACTAGGCGTACTTTCCAGCAGAAAAGGAATATCCTGTCCAAGGTTCTTTTTACTCAGCTCTTGCTTGCTTACGGTTTGGTATGTCGTAGGGGAATTTGCTTTAGCCCTGGTTGCCGAAATCACCACTTCATCTTCAAGGATGACCGTTGTTTGCATCATTACATTGATTGCTGCATCTTCCTTCAGGTTTACCTGCTTACTATTTTCACGGTAGCCCATATAGGATACATTTAAGATGTAATTTCCGGGTTTCAGGTTTTGAAAACTAAAAGTCCCATCCTGTTTACTTACCGCAAAATTGTAGGTGTCTTCGATGGTGATGTGTGCCCCGGGAAGGCTTTCGCCGGTAAGTGAATCATTTACTGTACCATTAATATTGATCTGCGACAATAGCCAGAATGGTAAACCGGCCAGCATAATTAGCAATATTGCTTTTTTCATTTTTCAATTGATTTTTAAGTTCAACATGTATTTGAATTAAAAATCAATAGAGGAAACAAGGTCATCGGAAGCATTTTATCCCTGTATCGGCATTACCCGTGTCAGGTTCAATGAGTGTGATCTCAGCCCGTATTTATTCCGCACATGCGGAGTAGGCACCCCTATTGGTCTTAAGCGCACAAAAGTAATATTTGAAGATTAATTTCAAAGTGAAAGTGAATATATTTCTACTTTTGCTGGATGAAAAGGATTCAAATTATTAATGGCCCCAATTTAAACCTCTTGGGAAAGCGTGAACCCGAAATTTATGGAAATGAAGGTTTTGATGAGTACCTCCAAAAACTTAAGGCTAAATTTCCTTCTGTCGAATTTTCCTATTTCCAATCGAACATCGAAGGCGAAATTATTGATAAGCTGCACGAAGTGGGTTTTGATTTTGATGGAATAATTTTGAATGCTGGAGCTTACACCCATACTTCGGTAGCCATTGGCGATGCAGTTAAAGCAATCACTACACCGGTTGTGGAAGTCCATATTTCAAATATTTTTCAACGCGAGGATTTCAGGCATGTGTCATACATCGCGCCTTCTGCCTTAGGATCGGTTGTGGGATTTGGATTGGATTCGTACCGGCTTGCGGTAATTGGTTTGGTGGGTTAATATTTTCCTAATAAAAGTTCTGTTCAGAATTAATCTCTTGAATCAATTTTTTTTTCTTTGGCAAAGGATCATATTTCTACTTTCTCATAAAAAACAAAACCAACCCTGTTTATGTGTTCAATCAAATCGGTATTTTCAATTTTATGAAATAGAGAAAGATCGATATTATAGGGTAAAAGCAAGTCGTCAAGTTCATTTTCAATTTTAAGGAGCGCACTTAAATCCAGAGCACTGCCTACCAAAGTCAGATCAATATCAGAACCATTCCGGTAATTACCTTTCGCGCGAGAACCATAAAGAATAGCTTTGTCTATAGCTTTACAATTAGCGAATGCTAATTGTATTTTTCTGACATGTATATCTTTTAAGCCGTGCATTATTTTTTATCAAATAAACTTTGTTGCTATCCTCTTCTTTTCCCTTCCATTACTTCTTTAAACATCAAAAACGCAGAATGGTATTCATTAATTATTTTTAGATAAATCTCGTTTGCCGTTTCTTCATTATAAGTATGCGATGTTTTGATTCGGCTCTTTATCATATCCATCCACAA
>Ga0208900_1000714_pt1 | contig 19966 bp, 16 predicted proteins | sample AntAceMetag02UKK_FD_184763 | JGI IMG/M metagenome (GOLD analysis project Ga0208900, IMG submission 184763) | Saline lake microbial communities from Ace Lake, Antarctica - Antarctic Ace Lake Metagenome 02UKK (SPAdes) (version 2) | ecosystem: Environmental > Aquatic > Non-marine Saline and... | reverse complement strand
TGGTTTGGCACAAATATTTACGGGCTTATGCGCTACAACACCCAGGGTGATACACTTGAGTATTTCGATGAAAATGACGGACTTGGCGGTGGCCGGATAACCGGCATCGTGGAGGATGCAGCGGGTAATGTTTGGTTTGGCACTTACAGGGGGCTTACCAAATTCGACCCTTCGGCTTCGCCCGGACCGGATGGGAAAACCTTTACCAATTTCACCGAGGAAGATGGCTTACTCAACAATGAAATCTGGAGCCTGATCATCGACAGCAATGGAATATTCTGGATCGGTACCAACGAAGGAATAAGCCGCTTCGATGGAAAAGAGTTTTCCTCCTTCCCCATTCCAAAAGCAGAAGTAAAAGATACTACAACAATATATTCGTACAATCGGACAACATGTATCCTGGAAGATAAAAACGGAACCTTTTGGTTTGGCACCGATGGCTTTGGTATTTGTAAGTACAACCCTTCGGCTTCGCCCAGGCCGAATGGAAAATCTTTGCCCGAAGCCATGGAAGCCTTTACGTTCATTACAAAGAATGATGGTTTGCCCGATAATAATATTGGTAGTTTGATGGAAGACTCACAGGGGAACATTTGGATTGGGACAGTGTTTGGAGGGGTGAGCCGCTACGATGGTGAAACTTTCACCAACTTTACCCAGAATGGTGTAGTTGACGGTATTGAAGTAGGTGGTTTTTTTGAAGACAAAAACGGAAACATCTGGTTCGCAGCCGAAAACTTTGGCGTGTATCGCTACGATGGAAAATCATTCACCAATTACTACACAAACGACGGCCTCAACACCAATGGGATACTAAGCATCCTTGAAGATAGAGAAGGCCGGTTTTGGTTTGGTGGCTGGGGTGGGCTCTTTCGCTTTGACGGGAAAAGATTTTCGAGTGTTACAAAAGACGGCCCCTGGGAATAATTTCCGTATTATTGTTTGCGGGAATAATTTAGGATCATTTGTAGCTGTTTAGCTGATTTATCAAACACTGAGTAAAATGCTTACTACCATAGACCCCATCTTCCCGATAGTTATCGGGATCCCCCTCAAGGGGGAGGATTCCTGCGCACTGGCCATTGCTGAGGCTAGTGCGGCTGGTCTCCCTTCCCTTTTAGGGGAAGGGCTGGGGATGGGGTCATGATGATTTGGAACTCAATAAAGCCCCCAAAATAATTACGAACTTTAAATGAAAAACCACACGAAGATTTTTTTTGCAATAACCTTTGTTTCGCTGTTTTTTGCCTGCAATCAGGTTGAGCAGCACACAAACAAAAAAGCAATTAACACAATTAGCCTCCTTAAAGCGGAAGGCTCAGACATTGTTGATGAAACCGGGAATACCATCATTTTAAAAGGAACAAATTTGGGCAATTGGCTGGTGCCGGAAGGCTACATGTTTAAAATGGACCAGGTAAATTCTCCCCGCAAAATTGATGAGTTATTGTACGAATTAATCGGGCCGGATAGTTTAACTAAGTTTTGGGATGGCTTCCTGAATAATTACATCACGCACGACGATATTAAATATTTAAAAAGTATTGGCTGTAACCATATTCGCCTGCCCTTTCATTATAAATTGTTTACCGATGAGTTGTACATGGGGAAAAGAAATGCAGGCTTTGAGTATTTCGATAAACTGATTGATTGGTGCAGGGAGGAGAAATTATATGTGCTGTTTGATATGCATTGTGCGCCCGGAGGGCAAACCGGCGATAACATCGATGATAGTTATGGCTACCCGTGGTTGTTTAAAAGCGAATCATCACAAACTCTGATAACTGATATTTGGGTGCAGATTGCCAAAAGATATAAAAACGAACCGATTGTTTTGGGTTACGACATCATGAACGAACCCATCGCTCACTATTTCGAGGACGAGTTGCCGGAGCTCAACCACGAATTGTTTTTGCTGTACAAACGCATTGTTAACGAAGTACGCCAGATTGATCAGGATCACATCATTTTCCTGAACGGCTCTATTTGGAGCGGTAATTTTGATGTGTTCGAAGAAATAATCGACAACAACATCGTTTACGAATTCCACAAATATTGGTTTGACGTAAACCGGGAAGCCATCCAAACTTACCTTGATTTTAGGGAGGAACACCAGGTTCCGGTTTATATTGGCGAAACGGGCGAGAACACCGATAAATGGGTGGAAGATTTTAGGGTTTTGTTGGACGAGCACGAGGTAGGCTGGTGTTTTTGGCCCTACAAAAAGATGAACAACACCAGGGGCATCATGAATTTTGAAGAGCCTGAAGATTACAATTTAATTTCCGCTTATGCGCAATGCGATCGTTCTACCTACAAAAATATCCGCGAAAACAGGCCAGATGTTTTGAAGGTTCAGAGGGCATTAAATGAGTTTCTGGAAAATTCACTTTACAAAAATAATTTCCCAAATAATGGATATGTAAAAGCGCTGAATTTTAAGGTTGATTAGTTTTGGCTTGTCCAAGTTGGGTGCAGATAATAAATATCGTTAAATGAATTTACTATTCAGGCTCATGCCTATACAAACAAAAAAATTATGGACACAGGAGATTTATCAGAAGAAACACACAGGGCAATAATGGTTGAAGCTGAAACATTCAATCATGATCTCACATTAAGATTCGGTTTGTTATCCGGTTACTGTAAGGATGAAGATGATTTTATTGAAAAATCAATCCTTTTGATTCACGATATGAAAAGTTATGATGAGATCGACCTAGATGATATGTTTTTTGGAAACCCTCCAAAAATGAAAAATTTTCATGTCGCCCTTTCAAAAATTCTTAATAATATCGTTGAAGTAAAGAAAATACCAAGCAAAAACAGGACTTATGAATAGAGAAAAAATAAACCAATACCTGGCTGAGATTGAAAAGGAAAAAGGGATCAAAATCCTTTTGGCTTGTGAGACCGGTTCGCGGGCTTGGGGCTTTCCATCGCCCGATAGCGATTACGATGTAAGGATAATTTATAAGCACAAAAAAGACTGGTATCTTAGTTTAAACGAGGCAAAAGACAGCATCGACCTGATGCTTGAAAATAAAGAAATTGATATAAGTGGCTGGGACTTGCGAAAAAGCCTCCGCTTGCTGTGGAAATCTAATCCGCCAATTTTAGAACGAATCCAATCACCCATAATTTATCGGGTGGATGATGAGTTTTTAAGAAGGTTTCGCGAATTGGCAAAAGTTACCTATTCAAGAATCGCAACAATCCATCATTACTTGAGCATGGCAAAAAAAAGTTATGCTGCCGTTGAAGATGATGCTGAATATAAATTAAAAAAGTTCTTTTACGCTTTACGTGCTTCTGTTGCATGTCTGTGGATACTCGACAAAGAAGAAAATCCCCCGATTGTTTTTCAGCAAATGCTTGAAGGTGTTGAAATCGGTCAGGAACTAAAAGTTCGGATATACGAACTCGTAAAATTAAAAGCGACTAAAAGCGAATCCTATTTACACACAAATGAAACTGCACTCAAAAAATTCATGCTTCGCTGCATGGAAAAAGCAGAAAAAGAGGCAAAAAACTTACCCGCTTCAAAAGCGAAAATGAGCGATTTAAATTCTTTTTTTATAGAAACATTAAACACTGAATGACGATTGATGAATTAAGAAAAAGCGGATGGATAATCCTGGAATGTATTAGCGGAAGTAAAGCTTATGGACTTGATACCGCCACTTCGGATACTGATATAAAAGGAGTTTATCTTTTGCCAAAGCCGATTTACTACGGCTTAAATTATATTCCTCAAATAAATAATGAAACAAACGACATTGTTTTTTATGAGTTTAGGAGGTTTATGGAATTGTTGTTGCAAAACAACCCAAACATTCTCGAATTGCTTAATACGCCTGAATCTGTCATTGTCTATAAACATCCGTTTTTAAACGACATCAAGTCAGAATACATACTTTCAAAACTTTGCAAGAATACTTTCGGGAAGTTTGCTTTGTCGCAGATTAAAAAAGCGAAAGGGTTAAACAAGAAAATAGTTAACCCCGTTTCTAAAGAAAGGAAAAGCGTTTTGTCGTTTTGCTATGTAAATTATGGGCAAGGTGCCATTCCAATCCAAAAATATCTTGAAATAAAAGGCTGGAAAAAAGAGAACTGCGGATTGGTAAATATCCGCTACATGAAGGATGTTTACGGACTTTATTATAACAAAGCGCCCAAATATAACGGAATCATTAGAAGTGCTAATTCCAGCGATGTTTGCTTAAGCTCCGTACCTTTGGGAGAAATTCAGGAAGCTTTGCTGTATTTCAATAAAAGCGGATACTCAACCTACTGTAAAGAATACCGCGAATACTGGGATTGGGTAGATAAAAGAAACGATGCGAGATATGAAAACACCCAAAGCCATGGAAAAAACTATGATGCCAAAAATATGATGCATGTTTTTAGGCTTTTAGACATGGCCATCGAAATTGGAAAAGAAAAGAAGGTAAATGTGAAACGGCCAAACCGTGATTTCCTGCTTGATATTAAAGCCGGGAAATTTGAATATACCGACCTATTGAAAATGGCAGATGAAAAACAGGAAGAAATGGAAGCTGCTTTTGAACAATCATCATTACCCGAAAAGCCTGATGTTGACCTGATAAATAAGTTAACCTATACCTTGCGCAACAGGCTTTATCAAGAAAGGTGATACGCTGAGAAACCTTTACTCAACGAAAATCAATTATCATGAATAAAGCATCTTAGTGAATCTTTGTGTCTTCGTGCCTTCGTGGCGAAATTTAGAATGCTGCTACCACTCAGGCACACAGTTCACTAAGAAGCACTGAGAAAAAAAAGGGTTTATGGTAAATTTACCAAAACCCTTTTTTTTAATCACTTGAAAAACCTAATTGTAATCCTCCTTTTTCAAGTTTTGATATTTGCAATGTTGGGGGTGGGGGGATTCCCATGGGGGAGATTATTTTGTTTCAACCACTCCAACTGTAACGGTTCCAACTATGGGATACTCATCCGTGAAGTTCATGCCATCATATAAAATAGCATCAATTTCGTAATTTTTATCCGAAGTACGCTTAAGCGTTCCGGCTCCACTAATCAATGCAATAACATTGGGGATGGGGCCATTGGCGCATAGTATTACGGGTAAATCTTCATCACCACTTAATTCGAGTGTAGCTGTTACACCTACTGCAGGAACGTTGACAAGTGATATTGTAAAGGCAACTCCATCGGCATCTTCCAATAAGAAAACTACACCTTCGTCAATTTCAGCAACATCACTATTTAAAGTGCTGTAAGTAGTTCCATCAATGGTTAAACTTGCACTACCTTTAAAGTTGGTGCCGGGGGTTGGATCCGTGGGGTCATCATCATCTTTTTTACAACCTGTACTTAACATTGCTGCTGCTAAAAAAAGCATTACTAAAACTTTTAAATTTTTCATCATTTTAAATTTAATTAATGTGTTAATGATATGTTGATTCATTTCTATTTATACACCCGCCCAAAAAATAGTATCGGGTGTGTTAATTGTTTATTTTGATAAATTCAAGAATTTCGGCCCGGGTTTTTCCTTCGATGGGAATTTTAACCTGATTTGTTAAAACCAGGGTGTAGTCATCGGCCATATCCACGCGCTGAATATAATTTCTGTTTACCAGGAAAGCATGGTGTGGACTGATAAAACCGTTTCCTTCCAGTAGTTTTTCAACAGCAGCCATTTTCTTTGCAACCTCCAGGGTTTCGTTGTTTTTTAAATTGATGGTGGTTGAATTATCGTGGCATTGACAATACAGCACATCATCGGGATCTAAAACGTAGATGCTGTTTTCGGTGTGTATCGTAATGCGTTTTTTCATTTCAAAATTCTATGCGGCGAAAGTAGGGAGGGTAAACTGCTTTCGGGCACTGAACTTGAATTCGCCGGGAGAGAACTTGAATGTGCTACAAATTGTCGAGAAGTTGCATCAATGCTTTTTTCCTTCTTTGCGAAACAGGGATTTCATCATCTGAATCGAGAATCACAAAACCGCCGTCTGCCTTGTCAACCCTGCGGATATGGTTGAGGTTTACAAGATAGGACTGATGCGGCCTGAAAAATCCTGATTCGGCAAGGATTTCATCGTAAAAAACGATGCCCTTCGAAACCATAATATTTTCGCCCGTGGTAAGATAAAAGGTGGTGTAGCTATTGTCGTTTTTACAAAAAAGAATGTCTGGGATATTCACCAAATGCAGTGCAGTGGAGGTGCGCAGCATAATTTTGTTTGGGCCGCTATTTTGATTGATGTTTTGGAGAAAGTGCTCGTTTTGCCCGTTTGTTGGGAAATTAGCCTTAATCAATTCCAAAGTGCTTTGCACCGCTTCCTGAAATTCTGTGGCATTCACGGGTTTCAGGATGTAGTCGATGGCGTGAAACTTTATGGCTTTCAGGGCATACTGATCGTGGCCGGTAATAAAGATCACCTTAAAAGTATAGGGTTTAAGTTTTTGCAACAACTGAAAACCCGTACCACCGTTGAGTTCGATGTCGAGCAAAACCAAATGAGGGTGGGTTTCCCGAATAAGTTCGTACCCACTTTCCACCGAATCGGCTTCGCCCACCAATTCCACTTCTATAAAATACTCGGCGAGTAATTGCTTGTTTGTAGCCCTTATCCCGGAGTTGTCGTCGATTATTGCTGCTTTAATCATTATTCAAAATTGGAATTTGTAAAAACACCCTTACCCCGTGTTTTGTTTTGTCGTGGTCGAACAAATTTTGAAATTCAAACGTAAGCTCCTTTTTACACTTGCGTTCGATTACCTTTTTGCGTTGCCTGAATATTTCAAGTGCTTTGCTTTTGTGCTGGCCGTCCTGATTTCCTGAAAGCCCTTTGCCATTGTCTAAAATTTCCACTTCGATGTAATTATCCTTTTCAACAAATTGCAAACTCAATTTTCCCTGATAATTCAAATCTCGCAGCCCATGTTTTATGGCATTTTCTACAAAAGGTTGCAGGAGCATGGGGGGGATTTCGATGAATTCTGTTTCCATTTCCGGGTCGATGCTGAAGCTTGCCCCAAAGGAATTTTCCTTTCCTGCCCTTTCCAGTTCGATGTAATTTTGGAGCATTTCAATTTCCTGCTTCAGGCTGATGCGTTCCTGCGATGAAAATTCCAGCACCGACCTGCTCAAGGAGGCAAAGCGGCTTAGGTAATCGGCGGCTTTTACCGCTTCATTTTTATACAAATAACCCTGTATCGACCCCATCACATTAAAAATAAAATGCGGGTTCATTTGTGAGAGCAGCAATTGTTGCTGCAATTCGCTTTGCTTAAATTGGGCCTGCTTACGCCGAAAGAAAAGCAAGGCCAACGCGAGTGCTATCAATAGAACGAGAAAACCAATAAACAGCCACGACAAACGGATGCGCTGATTGGTAATTTTGTTTTCGGCGGTAAGCAGGTTGATCTGTTGCTCTTTTTTTTCGTTCTGATATTTGGCATCCAACTCTTCAACAGTTGTCCTGACATCTTCATCCCTTAGTAGGTTTTTGTAAATTTGCAGGGAGTCGTTCCAGGTGTATGCTTCCTGATAATTCCCCAAGCCGAAATTCAATTCGTACAATAAACCCAGGCATTTCAGTTTTTCGGTCGAATAGCTGTTGATGTCGTTGTTTTTAACGTTTTCGTTGGCAAGGGCCAGAGCTACTTCGGTCTGCCCCAATGCCTGGTAAAGTTCAGCCTTAAAGTTGCTGCCAAAAATTATGTCGTACGAATTGTTGCTAAAATATTTTTCTGCTTCCAGGGCTAATTCCAGCGCTTTCCGTGGCTGGCCCAATTCTTTATATGTAGCGGCACTATTGGTTAAAGCCGTGTTGATGCCCTGCACATAATTTACTCCACGGCTTATTGTCATCATGGTATCGTAAAAGGCAAGTGCTTGTTGGGGTTTCTTTTTTTCGCGGGCAATGCCCCCAAGCCCGTTGTAAATTTTTACCAAATCGCCCAGCGAGGCACAGCCCTCAACATCCTTAATTTTGTATGCTTTAAGCAGGTATTCTTCCCATTTTTCGGTATTTTGGTTTTCCCTAAAAATGTTACTCATCGATATGTAATGGTAACAAATCCGTTCCAGGTCTTTGGCCGATTCTTTTATTTTGAGTGCATAAAGCGCACATTCGATGGCTTTGTCGTACTGTCCCAGGTAGTTGTAATTATTTCCGAGGTTCATGCTAATTTTTGCAATCGTGCTGCTGTCGTGGCTTCGCTCTGCACTTTGCAGCCCCAATTTGTATGCTTCAATTGATGATTTAAAGTCGCTGTTTATCCAATACACAAAAGCCAGGTAGTTTGTGATAGTGGCAATTTTTGTGTCATTTCGCGTGTTTACGGCAATTCTTAGCGCGGTTTTTAAGTGGGCAATCGAAGCCTCAAGCTCTCCTTCATCATCCAAAAACTTACCATATTCAAAATAAGCCTCCATGAGTTGCAGGCTATCGTTGGCTTCCTCAATGTTTTGTTGGTAGCTTAAGTCTTGAGGGTTTTGGGCGGGGTAAAGAGAATCTTCTTGTGGTGATGCTATTGGCTTGTTTGCAGCAGCAGGCAAACTTGTCGTGCATAGAAAATAAAATGTGAAAACATAAAAACAGAACCTCATGGTTTTCGTGCCAGTTAAAAATTAGTTTTACAAGTTAATGTTAGCCAAGCAGGCTATGGTGAAGCAAAAGTACTTTAAAAAGCTGGTGATAGATGCAGATTTTTAAATAGATACTCCTGAAGCCTCCCTTTGAGTGAGGGCGGAGAGGGTTCAGTGCCGAAATTCAAAATCGGGCTCATCCATTTGTGCGGATTATTTTTTAATTTTGGCCTGTCAAATAACAAACTCAAAGAATTAGCAACAACATCAGTTAGGCAAAATATCCGATTTTAAGCATTTGTAAAAGCATACAAATATTTAAAAACGTTTTTGTTGCTGATTTTCAAAACCTTGGATTTGTTTTTGATAAAGAGAAATACGATCATAAGTTAACATACACAGACGCTATTTGCAAGCTGAAAAGAACCATTTCACAATAATCTCACTGCAACCTAAGAAAAAAAACCATGCCAACGTACAAAGCAAGAGTTTTCCAGCCCATCCCTGCAATCGTCCCTTCGCAGTCACACACATGCTTTTTTGCCTTCACAAATTTAAGAAAAAAATAGTCGGAGATTTATCTTAAATTTGTTATTTTGTAAATTGGTCAATTTAGAATTGAATACTATGCAAATATCTATTGAATTTTACTATTTTGACATAAAAGACAAAGTGTGTAAAGTGCTTATAATTTGATGGTTGAAATTGCATTAACCTGTGGTAGTAATAAAGATATAATACTTAATCAAGAAAGTTAAAAAGTTGAACGATATTTTAATCGTAAAACAATTTAGATATGGAAAACAATTTTTTCATTAAAGAGCTTGGATTTAATCAACTCACAAATGAATTGCCTACTGACATTAAAAGAAAGATTGATGGTGTTGACCGAGTTCATTACTCTGGTGATTTGCCAGCAATTTTTTTTAAGGAAGTAGCAAACTTTGAAGCTGAAAAACTAAGAGAAATTTCAGAATTGCAAAAACAGATTTGGAACAATAGTAGCGTTGTGTTTTTATATGTTACTTCTTCTGCCGAAATTAGAATATATAATTGCAATGAAAAACCTGTTTATTTTAAGGATGATTATGAGTTAAAACAAAATCTTGAGGATAAATTAATTGAAAGTTGCACCAAAAACGATAGTAAAAAACTAAATCAACTAAAAAATATTTTTTCTGCAATCTCTATTGATTGTGGTTCAATCTGGACAAGTGAAGAGGGATACGCAAAAAAAATAAAATTACAAACCAAGGTAGATTCTTTTCTTGTAAAAAGTCTGATAAGTCTAGCAAAGAAATTGAGTGACGATATTGTGGATGAGGAAACCATTCATAGTTTGATAATGCGTTCAATTTTCATTATGTATCTACAAGACAGAAATGCTATTCCACAGGTTATTTGGGATAAAGTTGGTGATAACGATTTTTTAAAAATCTTAGAAGACCACGACAAAACTTATAAACTTTTTGAAATTATCAGTGAAAATTTTAATGGTAATGCCTTTCCGCTAATTGAAGGAGAAAAGGAAACAGTTACAGATAAGCATCTTGGATATTTGAAGAATTGTTTAACTGACGGAGATATAAATTCGACACAGGGAAAACTATTTAATTGGAAACTGTTTAATTTTAAGCTGATTCGAATTGAGATGCTTAGTGAGATTTATGAGAATTTTTTGGGCCAGTTTAATCCTGAGAAACAACGAAAAACCGGAACATATTATACACCACCATCATTAGTCGAAATTGTTTTAAACAATGTACTGCCCCAAAAGTCTAACGAATATAACAAAAAAGTAATTGACCCTGCTTGCGGTTCTGGAATTTTTCTAGCAATGGCATATAAGCGAATAGTTAATCGTTGGAAAAGAAAAACACAAGAAGAACCTGACTTTGCAATATTATCTAAATTGCTTACTGATAACATCTATGGTGTTGAGTTAGACAAAAAGTCAATTAAAGTTGCCGCTTTCAGTTTGTATCTTTCAATGCTTGATTTCTTAGACCCTAAAGACGTTTGGTTGGATGCTGACAAAAAGTTTCCTTATTTAATCTATGATGAAGAACCGATTCATCCTGATGATAAGAAGGGAAGAAACCTTTTCCGGACAGATACGATTAATAAAAACGGAAAATTTGAAAATATAAAGTACGATTTAGTTATTGGTAATCCACCATTTGGGACTATTGGACTTAAAAAAAACATTCAAAAATATTGTAGCCAATATTCCTTCGATAAGCAATATGTTATACCTTTTATTCATAAATCTGCTGAATTAGCCAAATATGGGAAAGTAGCACTATTATTTAACACTAAAATTTTAACTAATAATAAAGATACTGCACAGAATTTTAGGAAATGGTTATTTAACAGTAATTATGTTGAAAAAATTTACAATTTGTCTATTTTGAGGAAAGCTCCCAAAAATTTTGGGGGACAGTTATTTTCTTCCGCAACAGTTCCTGTAAGCATAGTTTTCTTTCAGAAAAATTTACCCGAAAAAACAGAAAGTACAATTGAATATTGGGCACCTACTACTTTTGTTAAGAACCATGTGGCCGAAGGTGTTGTGGTTGATAGCACAGATATTAAATACTTACCTCGAAAGATATGTCAACAGGCAAATAGTAAAATATGGAAAATTGCTCAATGGGGTACGTTGGGAGATTATTATCTTATTCAAAAAATTTTCGGTATAAGACCTTTTCTTGATATTGTTCAACAAGATGACAATGGAGTAGGATTTCAATTAATCGATAGTACAACAAAAAAACCTATTGTAAATAAGCAATTAAAGGAAATGCCATTCATTTTGCCAGAAAAAATGGAATTTTATAAGACTCCTATAGAGCGAACTGATTATATTAATAATTGTATTAAAACAAAAGCATCTAAAGAATACTATGAAAAGTATTATGGGCAAAATAATTTGCCGTTGATTGATGTTTTTAGAAGAATCGGTAAACCAAATACTTTCAAGTCACCACATATCTTAGTCAAGGAGGGTTTAAAGCAAAATAAAGTTTGCGCCTCCTATTTTGACTATGATTGTACTTTTAATAGTAAAGTCTACGGAATTCATCACATTGATTCATCACTACTAAAGGCTTTGACTTGTTATATTAACTCTAGCATTGCAGCGTACTTTTTATTCATGCACTCTGCATCGTGGGGAGTTGAACGTGAAGAAATCAAACCCAACGATGTCAAACAGCTTCCACAACTATCCACCATAATAATAGAAAAGCTTAGTGAACATTTTAACAGAATAGAGACTTCTTATTTTTCGGATAATTCATCTTTTATTGGTCATATTGATGAACTAGTTTTTGAATCGTTTGATTTGGATATTAAGGAAAAAAATTTAATTAAAGATTTTGTTTTGTTTAAGCAAGATTTATTTTTCAATGGTCAAACATCAATAGCCCTTCGCCCAATTGCACCAAAAGCGCCAGAAACTATGGCCTATGCGGAAATGCTCTGCAATGAAATGAATGGCTTTCTTAAAATTGGCGATTTCAAAGTAAATGCAAGGGTTTATAATGTATCACCTTATACTCCTTTATGTATGGTTGTTCTTCATTTTGTAAATAAAGACGAAGCTACTAACCCAATACTTATTGAATCAGATAATGAATTTCAAAATAATTTGAAAAAGGTTGACGAGTTTACATTGTCAGAATATGCTCAAAATATATATATTCGAAAACAAGTACGCTATACCGATAAGGAAACAATTTACTTTGTAAAACCAAATCAAAAACGCTTTTGGACACGCTCACAAGCCATAGATGATGCCAATACAATTATTAATGAATTATCTGCGATAAACGATGATAAATAACAAAATCAGAAAGCAGATTATTGATAATCTTTGTTTGGAGTGCATGACTTTATTTGTAGATGCATTCAATCAAACATTAAATGATAAAGTCTTTAGTTATGAGTGGGATGAAGACCAATATACAACACATATTTGTGGTTATCTTAATAAGCTAAAAATACATGGGCAATGGTATGTTTCTCCTCAACAACCCTATTATACTAAAAAGCACTATCAAGGAGAAGAACATCCAAGTAAAGCCCCGCGTCCAGATATTCATTTTGAAAAATATGTGTTTGCAAAACAGAAGCCTTTTGAATTTACAATTGAAGCAAAAAATATTAAAAGTAATGATTCTCATTTGAAATGTCGATACATTGATACAGGTATTGAGAATTTTAAATCTAAACGATATCCACATGGATGTTTGGCAGGTTATGTTGTAGAAGGAACAGCTGATGAATGTACGAAAGCAATTAACTCATTGTTAGAAAAACGAAATCGGAATACAGAAATCTTAAGTCTGAAAGGATTTACTGAAAATATTTATACAACGTATGTTTCAGAACATGCATCAGGCGATATGAAAATAGAATTAAAGCATATTTTTTTGGAGTTTTACAAGAATTAGACCTAATTGTGAATGAGAATATTTTATTGGTTTATTTAGTAAGAAGAGAAAAATGGGGGTTCAGAAGTAACCGTCCCTTCGCTTTCAGGCACATTTAGCATTCGCACAAGGCTTTCCCGCAATCCAAAAATGCTAAAAGAGCCTTCAAGCCCACTCCACTCCATCGCTACGACCAAGAAATATTGCAGTGACATTGGAACATTTGATTTGAATGGAAGAAAACAGCCAGCTTATAACACCACCTAAAAGTAATGGCTCGTAAACAATAAATTGATTAATTTTAAAACAAAAGAACAAATGGAAATAGTTGAAAGTAAATTGCACCAAACCTACCACTACGTTTAGCTTTGTCCGTAAACAAACCTTAGAATGAAAATCGCAAAACTTATCATAATTAGTTTGTTTTTTACAAACTTTGCGCTTGGTCAAAAATATCTGGGTTATTCCAACGACAGCTCAAAAATCAAATCCAATTATTTAAATGAATCGATAAATTTAAAGCTACATATTCCTGAAAACATTGAACTTTGCTGCAAAATCGACAAGCTATCCAATCACAATAATTTTTTGATAGTCAACACGAAAGAACATATCCTCAAATAATAAATTCGATAGATTTACTGACGAATGAATCTCAAATACCGGAAACAATTATAGTTGGCGTACCTTTTAGTATTGGCAACAGATACTATCTAACTCCCAGTCAGCAAACCAAGAATGATTCGATTTCAGGTATTGAGAGAATGGAAAAGTTTCTTTTCGAGGAGCTTATTCCGTTCATCGATTCAAATTACTCAACATCAACATTTAATGCTTTGATTGGCCATTCAAATTCTGCCACATTTTGTCATAAAGTATTAACTACAAACGATCAACCCTTTAAAGGTTTTGTGGCCTTAAGCCAAAATTTGTTTGGGAATCAACTCGATGAATTTATTGAATTTTCCAGGCGTTCTTTCGTAAATCAAATCTACTACTTTGTAGCTTCCGGAACCAGAGATGCAACACCACGGCTGGAATCGGGAGTGAAATTAGACAGTCTTTTTAACCCCACCAAAATCCCAAACTTAAGGCCAGCCAGATACTTTACAATGCTGACCATATAGGCATTGCCGTGAAAGGATTAAGCAATGCGATTTCATTTATTTTCTCTGACTTCATACATTATAACGATTGGGATGATACGGCCCAATCGGGTATTTGATTTGGAGCAGGCCAGGCAAATCGAAAAGACTTTGAAAGACCATTAAAAACTACCGGCATTAAACAGAGCTTCCTATAGCGCCGGGCATCCAATAATTCCTGGAGTTTTCTTTTTAAATAGAGGGTTTGGCTTGAGGCGCTTTCATGGTGGGTCTTGCCCTAATATTTTGTTTTCGCTTTGTCCGTGGATATTCCGGTGATACTGACCCCCAAAATCGGTCATATTGACCCCCCTGAGGTTTTGGGTTCAAAGAACGTGATGGACTGACAATATTACAGTTTTTTTCTTAAACTTTCTCCTTTTAATTCCAACCTGTGTGAAGTATGCACCAAGCGATCCAAAATGGCATCGGCAATGGTTTCCTCTCCTATTACATCAAACCAGCTTGATACGGGTAACTGGCTTGCGATAATCGTTGAGGCCGTTGCGTGGCGGTCTTCGATAATTTCCATTAGGTCGAGTTGCTGCTGCTGCTCCAGGTGGGTAAGCCCGAAGTCATCCAGAATGAGCAGTGAAGTTTTTGAGATGTTCTCAAAGAGCTTAAAAGAGGTGCCTTCGGCCCTGGCCATTTTAGTTTTCATGAGTAGCTTTTGGGTATTGAAGTAAGCTACCTTGTGCCCTTGGGCGCAAGCCTGGTGGCCAAGGGCAGAGGCAATAAAACTTTTACCGCACCCCGTTGCACCTGTAATCAGTACCGATTCGCCCCGGGAAAGGTATTCGCCCATAGCAAGCCGGGTAATAAGTGCCTTGTCGATACCACGTGAGGCATCATAACGTACCTCCTCGATGGATGCCTGGTAACGGAATCTGGCAGATTTTTGCAGCCGGTCGAAGCGTCGGTTTTCCCTATCTTGTAGTTCCGATTGTAAAAGTATTTCCAAGCCCTCTTCCAGGCTCAGTTCGCTGTGCCTGTGGGTTTCCAGCATAGCTTTCCAGTTGCGGCCCATTCCATGGAGGCGCAACTGTCCCATTTGTGTTTCAATTTGCATCATAGATTAAAATTTTAGTTTAACGTTAAAGATTTTGTCCTTCGTAATACCCCTTCCCCCTGATGTTTTTGTGGTGGGGTAAGTTTTTTTTTGTTCCTGTTTGTTGGTAATCGACCGTGTTGTTTTTGATGATATTGTTCATAAAATGATAAGAGAAGTTCTGGTACTCCAGGGCTAAACCACAGGCTTTATTAAAGGTGTCCGGATTGGTTTTTCTTTGTAAATGAAAGAACCCGTCGCAACTACGGTATAGTTGTTCGGGGTGGCGGTTTTGGTTAAAAACCTCGCCAATCAGTTTATAAAAGGACTCCCCTTTGGGTTTAGCTTTTTCGAGGTAATAATCCGGTGAACGGTCGAGGTAGTGCCGGTGGTGCGAGCATAAATGTTCTTTTGTGGTACTGTAGCGGCCCGGTGCAAAGTTACGCTGGTGTACGGCCACTTGCTTTCCATCGATGTAAATATATACCATACTGCGGGTGTAGATTACCTTTGCTTTCGCGCCGATATGGATGTAGGGTACGCTGTAATAATGTTTATCATGCCCCAGGTAGATGTGGTTGTTTTTGGCCACTTTCAACTGACGGTAATACTTTACCTCAAAGTTTTGGACGGGCAAAGGGGTCAGCAAGGGTTTTTCGTTAGCTAAAAAACATTCTTCGCGGCTATAAGGTTTTTGCTGCATCCGGGTTTGGTTGTGGTCTTTGTTTTTTTCCTTTATCCCCCGGTTAAGTGATTCAAGGTCGAAAAACATTTCATTGCGTAGCTTTGCGAAGATGCGTGTGTAAATAAGCTTAACCTGGTTCTCCACCAATGCCTTGTCTTTTGGCTTGTAGGTCCGGGTTGGGATAACGGTGCTGGCGTAATGGTTGGCAAAATCTTCCAGCGCCCGGTTTATAGTTGGTTCATACCTGCTTGCTTTTGTAACGGCTGATTTCAGGTTGTCGGGAACTAAGAGCTGTGGAACGCCCCCAAGATCCTTCAGGCAGCATTGCAAGGCATAAAGAAAATCGGCAAGGCCCTGGCTACGGACAGCCATCACGAAACTATAATCAGAATATGGCAGGCAAGCTACAAATACCTGGCATTGGACAAGCTCACCGGTTTGACGGTCAATGTATGCCATTGTTTTTCCAGCGAAATCAATGAACAGCTTTTCGGCGGGCTTGTGTAGCAATACCATCGATGGATTGCGGGCGTACAGGTGTTGGGATAAGTGGTAGCAAAATTGTGTATGCCCATAACCGTGTGGGTACTCCTGGCGGTATTCTTGCCACAACAGTTTTTGGGTTACCCCTTCGCGGTTTAACTCTTTTGCATAATAATCCAGTTTGGGTTTTAAGGTTTCAAAACGGCCATCCGAATAGGCTGGATTACCTGGGTGAAACCTGGCTTCCAAAACCGGGTCATCGAGTGTGAGGAGCTCCCCAGCACCCACCTTGAGCAAGGATAGCTTTTCAAGGTAGGCTTTCACCGTATTTTTACTTATGCCCAGTATCCGGGCAATTTCTTTTTTCCCTTTTCCCTGCTCGTGCAGTTGTAGTAATTGTTTGATTTGGCTCATACGTTTTGGTTTTCCTGCCATCGCATTTAATGTTTAGTGATAAAATATTATTACCACTAAATAACCAAAACCTTCTCAATAAAGGATTAAAAATGGGGGTCAACATGATCCGATTTGTCGGGTTAGTTTCCCTGGGTAGGAGTCGATTATTTTGAAAAACTCTTTTCCCGAGGGGTCAGCATACTCCGATTTTTATGCTATTCCCTCCAAAAGAAAAAAACATTTTTCAATAATTTTTCCTGGGTTATCCATTTTTTAGGGGGTCAATATGCTCCGATTTTTGCACCTCAACACAAAAGGTTTTCATGCAAAAGATCAAAACAACCCCCGATCTTTTATTCTAAGGGGGGTCAACATCTGCCGGATTGTCATGCTTTTTTTACAAAAAACAGTCTCCGATTTTCTGCGTTTTTTATCCGATCCGTTGGGGGTCAGCTTAGTCCGGTATATCCACTTGGGGCGGCCATGAACTTTTAACGGTTTGTGTATTAATCGTTGGGCATTTCGAAGCACCACATTTTTAATTTAGCAATTACTTTATTTACATGCACAAACTTCGATATAACCACTTATTGCCCAATGATTTATACACTTTGTTGTGCTTTCGTTATTCTTTTTCGTCCGGCTGTCAGCGTTGGCAAAGACATACTCTTTTGCAATTTTTGGCTTGTGTGTCGTCTGGGGCGAATTGCAAATGTGTATGGCTTTTAGCGTTGGCTTTTTGTTCTGTTTATATTTTCTTGTAATTCTTAGATGGTTATATTTCGTAAAGCTTACAGAAAACCGAATTGATTTTATTTTCTATTTTTTCAAACAGGTGTTCTCGCCTTCTATTTCTTTAATATATTCAATCAAAATTAAGCGAGTTTTGGTTAACAAACTCCAAGAATTTAGGTTTGTATTGTTCCGAAACTGTAATACGTTGTTTATTAATGATTATTTGACTTCGCTCAATAACTTCAATATTTTTTAACGATACTATAAAAGAACGATGTACGCGCATAAAATGTGTTTCGGGAAGTTCTTTTTCTAACGATTTTAAACTCATTAAAGTTAAAATAGGTTTTGGGTTATCTTTCAACCATATTTTAATGTAATCTTTAAGTCCTTCAAAATACAAGACATTTGCCAGTTTAATGCGCAATTGTTTGTATTCCGATTTTACAAAAAGAAATTCTTTTTCATTGGAAACAATGCTTTGCTGTTTTCCTTTTACTAACTCAAACCAAGTATTGGCTTTGCTGGCTGCTACTAAAAATTCAGCGTAATCAAAAGGTTTTAAAAGGTAATCTAAAGCTTCAACTTTAAAACCTTCTAAAGCATATTGATCGAATGCTGTGGTGAAAATAACTCGTGTTTCTTTGGGTAACATTCTGGAAAATTCAATACCTGTTAAATCTGGCATTTGTATATCTAAAAACAATAAATCCACAGGTTCTGTTTTAATAAACTCCATTGCTTCAATAGCACTGCTGCACTTTTTCTTGAGTACTAAAAATGGTGTTTTTCCCACATAACTTTCAACTAAATTAAGAGCCATTGGCTCATCATCTACTATAACACAGGTAATTTTTAGGTTGCTCATAATTTATGTGGTTTCTATTTTTAAAGTAGCTAAGAAACGGTTGTCTTTAACTTGAGTTTCAAATCCATATTTATTAGGATACAGTAACTGTAGGCGTTTTTCTAGATTTTTAAGCCCAATTCCAGAACCACTTTTATCGTCTGTTTTTTTAGGGAAATTATCATTTTCTAGAGTAAACAAAATGTTTTTTTTATTAAACGTCATGTTTAATAAAATATTACTTTCTTTACTTGCAGACACACCATGCTTAAAAGCGTTTTCTATCAATGAAATAAATAACAAAGGTGCTATTTGAATACCTGTGTCTTCAGTTGGGAAACTATAGCTAACATCTGTTTTATCTGAAACTCGCAACTTCATTAAATCGATGTACTTTTTCATAAAATCTATCTCTTTTGAAAGCGGAATTATCTCCATATTCGTTTCATATAACATATAGCGCATGAGCTTGCTTAAACTGTGAATAGATTTTTTGGCTTGTTCTGGTGAAATATCGACCAAAGAATAAATATTATTTAATGAATTAAAAAAGAAATGTGGTTGCAGCTGGTAATGCAAATGTTGTAATTCTGATTCTAGTTTAGAATTCGTCGCTTCCTTACGTTGTGCTTCTGTCTTTATTAATCGCTTAGTGGTTTTAATGGCAACTGAAAAAAGTACAGGAGCTAAATAAGATAGCATTTGCACATAAACAATCATTTTAAATGGTGGCCAAACACTAGTATTGCTTGATGGTTTTCTAATTATATCAATAAAAAAAAGTGTATCAATTTGCGATTTTATTGTTAAAAACACCATAATAATAGCACCATTTATTAGGATGTATTTAATGGTTTGATTCTTAAAAAGAAACCTGTCTATTAATACAAAATAATTGGTGTAAAAAAGAATGGCATAAAAAAATAAGGGAATCCAAAAACGAGAGATAACTCTATTAATTTCTTCTTCTAGACCATAAGATAGCACATAAGGAATACTAAATAAGGTAAACCAAACAATAAGGTGCGAAAAAAGGGTTACTTTTTTATTTTTTTTCATCATTAATTTATTCGTAACGCAATGCAGTAATTGGGTCTAAAGCTGATGCTTTTCTTGCAGGATACCATCCAAAAAAGATACCAGTTACAGCACAAACAGCAAAAGAAATCACAATAGAATACAAGGCAACACTGGTGGGCCAATTTAAGAATTTTTCTATAAATATGGTAGATCCAAGACCTAAAATTACTCCAAGAAGTCCACCAGTTATACTTATTAAAATAGCTTCAATTAAAAATTGCATTAAAATATCAGCACCTTTAGCACCAACAGCCATTCGTAATCCGATTTCTTTAGTACGTTCTTTTACAGAAACATACATGATATTCATAATACCAATACCACCAATCAATAAAGAAATACTGGCTACGGCTACCAATAAAATGGTTAACATTTCACTAGTAGAACTAAAGGTAGAAATCAATTCTTCCATAGAACGCACACTAAAATCATCTTCTTCACTATCTAATAATTTATGCTCGATACGTAATATCTCACTCAACTGCTCTACGGCAGCTGGTGCATCATCTTCACTAATC
>Ga0208900_1000713_pt1 | contig 19975 bp, 11 predicted proteins | sample AntAceMetag02UKK_FD_184763 | JGI IMG/M metagenome (GOLD analysis project Ga0208900, IMG submission 184763) | Saline lake microbial communities from Ace Lake, Antarctica - Antarctic Ace Lake Metagenome 02UKK (SPAdes) (version 2) | ecosystem: Environmental > Aquatic > Non-marine Saline and... | reverse complement strand
GGGGTGCTTGCTGCCGATAAAGATTTTGGTGCAGGTTACAAATATGCAGCAATCATCGAAGGCGCTTCCTGGAAGTAAGGCAGAGGACAGTCCACAGTAGGCAGTTGGCAGTCCGCAGTCCGCAGTTGGCAGTCCGCAGTCCGCAGTAGGCAGTCTGCAGTAGGCAGTAGGCAGTCTGCAGTAGGCAGTCTGCAGTAGGCAGTAAACAGTAGGCAGTCCGCAGTAGGCAGTAAACAGTAGGCAGTCCAAAGTAGTAGTATATTGTTTAAATATTGGAGACTGAGTGAAGACTGTTGACTGAGAGCTGTGAACTGAAGACTGTTGACTGAAGACTGAGGGCTGTAAACTGAAGACTGTTGACTGTTTTCCTTGCTGTGAAAAATGAACTTGATGAAGCAGGCTGAGCCTGCAAAAATAGATGCAACTGAGGCAGAGCCCCAGTTGAACCAGCTCCGTAGGCACAACTGAGGACTGAGGGCTGAGAACTGCGGACTGAGAACTGCGGACTGAGAACTGCGGACTGAGAACTGCGGACTGAGAACTGCGGACTGAAGACTGCGGACTGAGAACTGCGGACTGAGAACTGCGGACTGAGAACTGCGGACTGAGAACTGCGGACTGAGAACTGCGGACTGAGAACTGCGGACTGAAGACTGCGGACTGAGAACTGCGGACTGAGAACTGCGGACTGGAGACTGAGAACTGTGGACTGAAGACTGCGTACTTCTCAGAACCTCTTGGTAAGATTTACGTAAATCCTGTGGAAGCTTAATTCCTTGTCGAAGGTGCTTTCGTAATTCAACGAAGCATACATTTTCCATTTTAGATGCAGGTTCAGGTTGAGTTCGATTAAGTCCTGCGCCAGCGAATACTCCTGGTTAAAGTAGTCGTAATGTATGTTTCTGTACCCTGCCGAGGCATAGAGTTTGCCGGGCAGCAAATCACGGGATAGCCTCACGCCAAAAACTCTTCCTTTGAGGTAGCTTGTTTCAAGGAAAATCGCTGTTACATTGGCTGAAATATCCCACACGGGCAGGCGGGTAAAGTTTAAGTATGTGTATAAATTCTTTGAAGCTTTTATATCTCCCGGCCTATTTCTGTAACCGGCTTTTACGCCCACGTTTATGTTCTTTACAGGATTAAGGTTGGCTGATAAAATAAATCCCTGCAAGGTTTCTCTTTCGAGCAGTTGCTCAATAAAGGATTGGTAGGTTTCGTATAATATGATGTTGTTGCGGGCGCTATAGGAAAATGATAGCGAAAGGCTTTTCAATACCCTGTAACGTAATTGAAGGTATAGGTTGCTGAGTTTAAAGGTGGTTTGCTTTTTATCGTTTATTTTCTCGTAAAGATCAAACTCCCCCGAACCGAAAAGATACACTTTTTTTATAATACGGTTGGTGTGCTGTAGGTAGAGGAAACGCCTGTCGGTTTTCCACTTGTTTTCCTGATCGACCACAGCCAGGGTATTTTGCATATTAATTTTATCGTTGGCATATTCGTGGCTGGCATAAATCCCAGCCTGAAAAAGGTCGAAATTGTAGCTGTAATCAGCCCAGTCGGGTCTTGAACCAGCTATTGCACCAATTGTAAAAGCATTAATCTTTTTTTCGAATTGTACGCCATCAATTACCCCCAGGCTGGAAACTCTTGGGTTGATCTTGCGGCCAAACCACAGGTTCATGTCATCACTAATATTGTAGTTTACTGCAAGGTTATAGACTTTCAGGCCATTGTAGATGTTCGATTTTATCTCATCCCATTCATTTTTCCTATGGCTGAATGAAATGTAACTTTCGAACGAAACTTTTGAATCATTGATATTCTCAATATCAAGAGACAAAAGATATCGCATGCGCTGGCCATTGTCGGCATCTGTATTTGAAAAGTCAGAATAGGAGGAAACTGATACGCGTCCGGAAATATCCTGTTGCCTGGTTTTGTCAACTTCTTTTTCAGGTATCGAATCTTTCTGCTTTTCAACAATAGCCGGAATTATGGCTGTTTGTTCAGAAGTGATTTTAATTTCCCCTTCTTGTGCTTTAGGTTTGTTTGGTGCAATTATTTCATCATCAACACTCAAATCAACATTACCCACAGGCAAACAAACACAGGAAATGGATGACAGGTTTTGGATGACCAGGACAGGAATTGACATGCCATCGCGTTCTGTATAGAGCGTGTCGCCGGCCTGCATTCCTTCGGTGGATTCAAATCTTACATAAATACTTTGGCCACTTTTGTAAGTAACCTTCCCGGTCAACTTCTCCGTTCCGCTATCCTGGCAAAAAACCTGCTGGGCGACAATGGAGAATAAGGTCAACAATACGATATAATTCAGCTTCTTAATCATCTATCCTGATATTTGAATTAAAAATGCTTTTATGCAATGGTTTGCTGCCGTCAGGGTGACATTCCAGACATGCGAAGTTGTTGTATTGATACCCCGAAACGCCTTGATGTTCATCGTTCATTTCCGGCTGGCTGTGGCATCCAAAACAACTAAAGATTGAATAATTACCCGGATTTTCGTGGCAATCCGAACAGGTGTTCCACTCCCGGTTATGCTCGCCACTATATATCGGGAAATACATCCCATCGTGGTCAAATGTTGCAGGCTCCCAGGCACTTTGCGTATGGCAGGTTTCGCAATCGACAGGGAATTGTGCCGATTGATGCGGAGGGTCGTTGGTTTGGTTGTAATCATCTTCGTGGCAGGCAAAGCAGGTATTGGGTGTATTGTTGTAATTCCCGTTATGACATTCAGCACAATTGTTTGCAATTGAGGTATGCGCCCCTTCGATTACATAAAAGTCGTTGTGGTTGTCGAAGCTTGCTGGTTCCCATCCCGCGTTGGTGGTGTGGCATAAATCACATTCGTTGGCAAGGTTCAACTCAACATGGTTTGGATTTACCGACTGGTTAAAATCGGGTTCGTGACAAGCAAAGCAATCGCTTGAAGTTCCCGAATAACCATTTTCATGACATTCGATGCAGGAAGTTGAGGTATGTGCTCCCGTTAGTGGGAAATTGGAAGTATTGTGGTTGAAGGCTCCGTTTGAACTTCCATCGGGATGACATTCAAAACAGGCCAGGCTTTCCCATAAATATCCGCCTACTCTCTGGTGATCTTCGGCCATAGGTGCCTGCCAGTGTTCGTGGCAATCAATACAGCTAAACATGGCATAGTTATTCGGTGTGGTGTGGCAATCGATACAGGCATTCCATTCCCCATTATGCTCGCCACTATAAATGGGGAAATACTGCCCATCGTGGTCGAAAGTAGCAGGTTCCCATGCAGCTTGTGTGTGGCATGTTTCACAATCGGTGGTAAACTGAACTTCCTCGTGCGGCGGGTTCGTGGTGTTGTTATAATCTTCCTGGTGGCAGCCCACGCAAGTATTTGGTGTTGTGTTGTAATTTCCGTTGTGGCACTCTGCACAATTGTTGGCAATAGAAACATGTGCGCCTTCAATAACATAAAAGTCGTTGTGGTTATCGAAGCTTGCAGGTTCCCATCCGGCATTGGTGGTATGGCATAATTCACATTCGTTGGCAAGGTTCAACTCAACATGATTTGGATTTACCGACTGGTTAAAATCGGGTTCGTGACAAGCGAAACAATCTGTTGGTGTGCCGGAATAACCACTTTCATGACATTCGATGCAGGATGTTGAAATATGCGCTCCCGTTAGTGGGAAATTGGATGTGTTGTGGTTGAAAGAACCAGAGGAACTCCCATCAGGATGACATTCAAAACAGGCCAGGCTTTCCCATAAATATCCGCCTACTCTCTGGTGATCTTCGGCCATTGGTGTTTGCCAGTGTTCGTGGCAATCAATACAGCTAAACATGGCATAGTTATTCGGTGTGGTGTGGCAATCGATACAGGCATTCCATTCCCCATTATGCTCGCCACTATAAATGGGGAAATACTGCCCATCGTGGTCGAAAGTAGCAGGTTCCCATGCAGCTTGTGTGTGGCATGTTTCACAATCGGTGGTAAACTGAACTTCTTCGTGGGGCGGGTTCGTAGTATTGTTATAATCTTCCTGGTGGCAGCCCACGCAAGTATTTGGTGTCGTTTGGTAATTTCCATTATGACATTCAGCACAATTGTTGGCAATAGAAACATGTGCGCCTTCAATAACATAAAAGTCGTTGTGGTTATCGAAGCTTGCAGGTTCCCACCCCGCGTTGGTGGTGTGGCATAATTCACATTCGTTGGCAAGGTTCAACTCAACATGGTTTGGATTTACCGACTGGTTAAAATCGGGTTCGTGACAAGCGAAACAATCTGTTGGTGTGCCGGAATAACCGCTTTCATGACATTCGATGCAGGAGGTTGAAATATGTGCTCCTGTTAGTGGGAAATTGGATGTGTTGTGGTTGAATGAACCAGAGGAACTCCCATCAGGATGACATTCAAAACAGGCCAGGCTTTCGTAAATATAACCGCCCACTCCCTGGTGTTCTCTGTCGGTGCTCATCTGATCGTGCTCATGGCAGTCGATGCAACTGAATAAAGCATAATTGTTAGCAGTGGTGTGGCAATCAATACAGGCATCCCACTCGCCATTATGTTCTCCGCTGTAAATTGGGAAGTACTGCCCATCGTGGTCGAAAGTAGCAGGCTCCCATGCCCCCGAAGTGTGGCAGGTTTCGCAATCTTGCGAAAATTGCGCTGCTTCGTGCGGTGGATTGGTGGTTTGGTTGTATGCTTCAAGATGGCATCCCACACAAAGATTGGGCGTATTATTATACTCGCCGTTGTGGCAATCCACGCAGTTGTTGGCAATTTCAGCATGTGCCCCAAGCAAAGGATAAATCTCGTTATGCTGATCGAAAATGGCGGGCTGCCATTCGGGTTGGGTTGTGTGGCATGTGTTGCAATCCGTCGAAATTTCAAGTTCAAGATGTTTGGGATTTACTGATTCGACATACTCAACTTCATGGCAAACATAACAATCGGTAGAAGTTCCGGCATACCCATTTTCATGGCAATCAATACATTCGGTTTGGGTATGTGCTCCTGTTAATGGAAAGGCTGTTGCATTATGGTCGAAGCTTCCTTCGCCATCGCCGGTGGGATGGCAGGCAAAACATGCTGAACTTTCGTAAACATATCCTGCCACCTCATCGTGTTCATCATCTGTGTCGGCCTGGTTGTGCTCGTGGCAATCTATACATGTAAAAATTTGGTAATTTGAAGGATTGCTGTGGCAATCGATGCACGCGTTCCATTCGCCGTTGTGCTGGCCGGAATAAATCGGGAAATATTGTCCGTCATGAGTCCTGAAGTCGGCGGGTTTCCAGCCTGGAGCGGTAGTGTGGCACTCGCTACATTGCATCGAGAATTCGGCAATAGTATGGTTTGGGTTTTCGGTAGTATTGTAATCTTGCTGATGGCACGAAATACATTCGTTCGAGATGTTCGAGAAATCTGTTCCGGCGGTGTGGCATTGGTAACAGTCGGAAATGGCGTGCCCCTGGTTGAGTGGGAAAAAGCTATGGTCGATCCCGCTGCCTGTCCACGTAAAAGCATACATGGCATGACATTCGACGCAGTTGGTCGAAAAATTCCCTTCCACGTGATTTGGGTTTGTGGCTGCAAGGTAATCGGCCTTATGGCAGTCAAAACATTCGATGCCCAGTGGCTCAAATTGTAAATTACTTGCAGAAATATGGCAATCGGAACAGGCCGCAGTTACATGTGGCCCGATTAGTGGAAAACGGCTTAGCTGGTGCAATTCGGTGATATTGTAAACCAACCAGTTTTCGGGGGTATGGCAGCGTTCGCAGTCCATGCCCACGGTTTGTTGGTGGATATCTGAATGGCAGGAAATACATTCGGTTTCCGCTTCAGAAAAAACCAGTGTTTCGTGGCAATTTCGGCAGTTGAACGATTCGTGCTGGCCAAGCAACGGGAATTGTGTGCTGCTGTGATCAAAGGCATAGTGGGCTTTATCAAGTGTCCATCCCTCGGGGCTGTGGCATACGGCACAATCCAAATCGAATTTTTCTCCGTGCGGGGAATCTGTTACCTGAAAGGCGACAAACAGGATGGCTCCCGCGACCAAAAATATTAGTGACAGTCTTCGCATTTGAAACGCTCCATTTTATATTTTCTGTAAACTTTATTTTCATCACTTACTTCAACATGGCATTTATTACACGCCACATCTTTGTGCTTTCCATCGAGTGTGAACCGTGCTTTGTTGTGGTCAAACTTTTCAGCTTTCCAATCTGCAAAAGAATGGCAGCGCAGGCAGTCGATTTTTCCGTTGGCTTCAAACTGGCTGTAATGCGCATCATCATGGCACTGGATACACTCCGAGCTTAGCCGGCTAAATTGCTGTAATATTTTTCCTTCCTTTTCAGGGAAATGGCATGAGCGGCAACTTTGTTCAGCGTGTTTTCCTTCAAGTTTAAAATCGGTGGTTGAATGTTCGAACGAAACCTGTGGCCAGCGCGAAACTTCATGGCATTTTTTGCAGTCGGATTCCGGATAATATTTCTTATCGATAAAGTTGAGGTGGATGTCTTCGTGACATTCAACACAGTTGATGCCGAGTTCCCTGAACACCCACTTATCGTTTTTTAAATGGCAATCAAAACATGGAGTTGCCAGGTGCGCGCCTTCCAGTTTGAAGCGCAATTCAGCATGATTATCAATGGTAAATGATGAGCCTTTAAACCCATCCACGCTATGGCATACTTTGCAGTCGGTATTTATTCCTTTTTTAATGAATTGTCCCTCATGGAAATCTGTATGGCAATCCAAACATTGTTGATGGGGTAGGGGATCAGTGTAAGCTGACTTATGGCATTTTTTGCAATCCACTGCAATATGCTTACCCTCTAAAGGAAAGGCCGTGCGATCGTGATCGAAAACATCAAGGTTTTTAATTACCTGAAATGATTGCTCCGAGTGGCACTTTGTGCAATTTTGCCCGAATTTATTTTTATGCACATCCTCGTGGCAATTTGTGCAATTGGCGAATTCGATACCTTTAAATTCCTGGTATTTTTTCCCATCCCTTTCTCCAATTTTATGGCACTTGATACATTCTGTATTCTTGTGCTTGCCCTTTAAAATAAATTTTGATTTTTGATGGTCAAATTTTGGGGCAGGCTTGTATTTTTCCAAGTTGTGGCAATCCATGCAGTTATTATCCAAAGTTCCCTGGTGGTAGTCTTCATGGCAAGAAAGGCAGGTAGTTTCCAAGCCCAGGTAAGTGCTTGCTTTTTCCTTTAGTTTTTGATTGCTGATAAACTGCGGTTTGTGGCAATCCTTGCAGTCTTTTTTGGCATGTGTACCTTCCAGCTTATAGCCGCTTAGCTTATGGTCAAAATTGTCGGCATCAAAGCGGATTATCTGGAAATTCCTGCCGTGGTGGTCGTTGTGGCACTCAAAACAGTTTTTAGCTTTTACTTCCGAAGAAACATGGTAGCCCCGGTTGTTGTCGATAAGCGATTTAATTTCTTTATGGCAGTCGAGGCATTTTTCATCGGTAACTTTATCGCCAAGCGTGTGGCATTGTGTACAGTTTGAAAGCCCTTCGAGGTGGGCGTGTACCTGCGCAAGATCGCCGGGCGAAATCTGTGCAAAACTAAGGGTGGAGACACTTATGTTTCCAATTATAAAAAGCAGAAGGATAGCTTTTAAAGTCTTCATAATTTTTCCACTCAGTGTTTTCAATTTTATCAATGTTTTAGTATGGCTTCCCCGAATTTTTTGGTGATTTGAATGCCGGCCTTTTGTAGGAATTGTGTGGGTAATTCGCCTCCGGCAAAAATAAATACCAGGTCGTTTTTAATGCGATGTACTTCTTTATCACCTTCAACTTTAAGGCTTATGGCATCTCCATCAATAGCCAAAATATTAGAATTAAATTTCACCTCAATTTTACCCTGCTCGATAGCATCTTCTATTTTAGTTTTGTTTTTTGCTTTGAGCCGGTTAAAAACATCCTTACGATAGGAAAGTAAAACTTTGTTGTCATCAGCAAGTAACAAGGCCGATTCGATGGCAGAATCTCCACCGCCAACTACTAAAATATCTTTCCTGTTGATGAGTTCCGGTTCAAGCAAACGGTAGGCAACTTTTGTACTTTCCTCGCCCGGAACATTCAGTTTTCGTGGTGACCCGCGCCGCCCGATGGCCAGCAATACAGCCCTGGACGAGTATTCTTTTCCTCCAATCACCGTTGTTTTAAAATTCCCGTTTTCCTGTTCGATTTCTTCAACTTTCTGGTTTTCCTGGATGGTTATTTCATTTTTCTTAAGAACTTCTTCCCAAAGTTTCAATAACTCGGGTTTGCTGGTTTCAAAAAGTTTAACTTTTCCGTGCAGCGGCAAATCCATCGCAGAAGTCATTACAATTTTTGATCTTGGAAAAGTAAAAACAGTGCCACCCAATGAATCCTGTTCGAGGGTGAGGAATTTTAAGCTGAGTTTTTTCGCAGTGAGTGATGCAGCGATTCCTGCTGGCCCTGCTCCAATAATAATGAGGTCGTAGTCAGCAGTATGCTTGCCTTTGATTTTTTTGGTAATATTTTCAACAGCCTGTTTGCCTTGTTCAACCGAATTTTTGATGAGCCCCATACCGCCGAGTTCCCCGGCAATAAAAATCCCCGGCACATTGGTTTCAAAGTCCTGATTTACGTGGGGAAGATCCACGCCTCGTTTTTCGGTGCCAATGCAAAGGCTGATGGCCTCGGTAGGGCAGGCATGAAAACAGGCACCGTGGCCAACACAGCGCGAAGCATTTACAGGAGTGGCTTTGCCATCAATAATTCCAAGGATATCTTTTTCGGGGCAGGCCGCTATGCATGCTCCGGTTTGGATGCAACTGTTGGAGTCCACCACCGGATGCAGCGAAACCGGTTCAAACAAACCTTCCTCTTTGGCTATTTTAATTTTTGCCGCAGTTTGTTTTGACATTCTTTTTTGCTTGCGCAGGTAAATAAATACAACCACTGCACAGAGCAGAATTACAAAAGTGTAGATCAATATATTTTCGATGAGTACTTCCATAATTAAAATATCCAGCGATAACCAAAGGTGATTGTAACAACTATATGTATTACCATGATAATAAGCATTACAAGGGCAAAGGGTAAATGCGCCACATGCCAGTAACGAAAAAGGCTTTGCATTAAATTAAGCCTTGCGATCCGCCGGTTGAGCGATATCTCGTTATTTACCAGCGTGATAATTTTACGCAAATCTTTTTTCGGAAGTTTATTTTTTTTCAATTCTGATTTTATGATCCTGATTTTTTTCAGGTTACTGAAGTAGGTGCTACCAAAGCCGCCACCAACTTTTGTGCTTGGGTTATCGCCACTTGAAATGGCGTTTTCGATTACTTCTATACTTTCGGGTGGCAGCTTGTAGTTGTCGCGGATTGTATGGTCAATATCCGTTTTCATCGCCCTTACTTCGTTCAGGCTTAATTCCCTGCCTTCGATACTTCTTGGGATTTGTATGTAAATAAACCTCCCGATTATCCCACTTAAAAACACAGCCACCATGCTCCAAAAACTTATGGCAACAATGCCCCCAAATTTAAAGGCAGTGTGAGCGAGGACAAGAATTGGCCCAAGGGTGCAAAGGAAAATATGAAATTCGAGCCAGTGTTTTAGGAGGCCTAATCTTGAAAGTACGCGGTATCGCTTACGGGCCATATACGAACTTACCCCGATTATCATTAACAAGGACCCGATGATTCCCAACCCATGCCCGATAATACCGCTCGATTTTAGGGATTGGTGGTCCAAATGAAAATACCTTTCCTCGAGAGAAACCTGGTAATAAGATGAGCCCATTAAATACAAAACAATCAGTGCTGCTATTACAATGATTGATAATATTGAGATGAATATGATATGTGATTTTTTCGACAAAATACCTTGATCTAATTGATAAACCCTAATTAACTTTCTTTAAAGCCTATCAAAAGTAGTGTATAGCATTTGAATTTTCAACGCTGGAATCTAATTTGTAAAGGGTTTAAATAGCGATTGGGTGAGGGTTGATCTAAAATGGTTTGGTTTTAAAGAGCTTAATTATGTTTTGGAAGTTGTTGCTTGTTTATACTAATTTTAAAACATGCCTTATTGTTATATAAATAACAATGGGTTTATATCATAAACTGAAGTGAAATGAATTTTTCAGATTTAATTGTGTAGGATAATAATTGTTAAAAAAAAACAATTGAGTATAAAAGGAGATAATATTCCCTAAAAGTTTCTTACCAGGGGAGTTAAATTGCTTATTTTATTATTTTTCATCAGAAAAATCCTTTGCGCCCTCTGCCTCCTTAGCGGTTATTAAAGCCAACCGTAAAGCAGCAAAGCCCCGGAAAATACGAAAACATTAATAGTTGCTTTCTAATAAAGCTACTCCACCTATTTTTATCAATTTGATTTGTAGCCAATAAGTTTGCAGTAGTATCATGTTAAACAAAGCGCCCGTAAACCTTAGGCAGTAGATTTAATGAACAGATTTCGGTCTTCATTGTTTATAATTCAACCTGTCGGAATGAGGTTACAAACATCGGATATAAAATATTTGAAGGCTGTAAAACCGTGGGCAATCTTATGATTTGTTGCCCAAAAGAAAGGCACAAATAATCTGCATAAATCCTGGTAAGTAATAATATAACAATGAAAGCAAAATCAATAAAAGGAAAAACGACCGAAGAAATTCGGACAGCACTGGAGCAATGCATGGCTGAAGCCAGCCATCCGGACGGGCAAGGTTTCACACCAACCCTGGCCATTGTTTTTATTTCTATTAAACAGGATAGAAAAGAAGTTTGTGAAATATTGAACAGCAAGGGTATCGACATCCTCGGTGCTACTTCCAGTGGTGAATTTATTGATGGCCACCAAAGCGAAGGCGAAATAGCCATCTTACTTTTGGAATTGCCGCGGGATGCTTACACAATTTTATTTGAAGAAATTGGAGATAGAAGTATTCCATTAGCAACTTCTCAATTGGCTCATTCTGCACTGCAAAAATTCCAAAACCCGTCATTAATCCTTGTAAGTACAGGAATGAATTGCAAAGGGGAATACTTTGATGGGGAAACCCTGGTGAAAAGTATGGAAAAATCCCTTGGCCCGGATCGGGTATTTTTTGGCGGCATGGCCGGCGATGATGGAACGTTTACCGGCACATACATATTTACCCAGGGCAAAGAAACTGATTTTGGTTTGGCAGCACTTGTGTTAAATAAAGAAAAAGTAGCAATTCATGGCATGGCCATCACCGGATGGAAACCCATGGGTATTTCAAGAATAGTTTCTAAAAGTAAAGGAAACCTTGTTTATACCATCGATGATAAACCAGCAGTTGAAATGTACCTCAAATATTTGGGTAAGGAAGACAAAAAGAACGACCCCTCTTTTAATATTATGGATGAGTTGGGCATGCCTTATCCTTTTATCGTTGAAAGGGAAGCTGATGGTGAAACAGTTTTACGAACACCCATGAGCATCGACTATAATGAAAATGCTATTGTTTTTGATTTGGAAATTGCCCAGGGTACAAAAATCTGGTTTTCGATGCCCCCCGATTTTGATATTGTTGATGAAATAATTGACGAAGCAAAGCAGCTTAAAAATAATAATCAGCTTGATGCAGATGCTTTATTGATTTTTTCGTGTGCAGGCCGTCAGCCTGTTTTAGGCCCCTTGGTTACTTCCGAAAATGATGGTTTGCATGAGGTGTGGGAAACGCCCATGGCAGGTTTTTTTACCTATGGCGAATTTGGCAGGGCCAAAAACGGAAAACAGGAATTCCATTCAGGAGCGTGTTGCTGGGTGGCGTTAAAAGAGAAATAATGATTTTTTAGGTGGATGTATTATTTACGAAATCCTTATGACCCCATCCCCACCCCTTCCCCTCGAGGGGAAGGGAGACCAGCCGCACAAGCGACTGCAGTAGCCAGTGCGGTGGCATTCTCCCCCTCAAGGGGGAGTTAGAGGGGGGTCAATGATATAAGCCACATGATTGGATTTGAAAGTAAGTAGCTAAATAGATTCGAAAAATAAATATAAAACGGGGAAGCTGAAAACCGCTAAGAGTAGGCAATAAATTTAAAATTAATCAACATGAAAAAATCATTCAATTTATTGGGTTTCTTACCAATGCTGATCGTAGTTTTCGTTATCGCTTTTTCAACACAAAGTTGCAAAGAAGTTACAAAAGAAGTCGAAGAAACTGTAATTGAGCCGGAAACCCCGGAATATTTTTTACTGCGTCCGGAACTCGAAAAGATGTACGGATACTCCCATGCTGTAAAAATTGGCAACGACATTAAAATCTCCGGTGCGGTAAGTATGGACAACGATGGTAATGTGATCGGGGAAGATGATATGGCCCTGCAAATGAAAAACTGCTACGCCGACCTGGAAAAAGTGTTAAAACATTATGGTTATTCTTTCGATGATGTGGTGGTAGAAAATGTGTTTACCACAGATATGGCCGGATTTCTCGAGGCTGCAGGCTACCGCAACGAAATCTATAAAACGAATTTCCCAACAGGTAGCTGGCTCGAAGTTAAAGGATTGGCAATACCCGGCCTGTTGATCGAAATTGAAATGGAAGCCCATAAGTCGAATTAGTGCTCGTCTTTAAAGTAACAGTTTGAAAAATCTACGATTTCAGATTAACGATTTTAGATTTAAGATGTTGGTGATATTCAACACAATCTAAAATCTCCGATTCCCGCATGTGCGGGATCAATCCTAAATCAAAAAAAGCTGACTTTATGGACAGACACTAGTTAGTGTTCGTCTATAATGTCATAGATTTCTCCCGTCATCACCGCGCTACGCTTGTGCTATTGGTCGAAATGACAGGGCGCAGGTTTTTATGTGGGTGGGTGAAAGTGGGCGCGAAGCGCCCACTTTCACCCACCCCGCTCAAAGCACGGGCCTTTGTCATTTCGACTGGAAAAACGAAGCGAAGCAAGTTTTGAAAGGAGAAATCTTAAATTCAATCACTCTAAAGACCGACACTAATTATTATTTATCCGTTTGCGATGAAAACATAAATCACGGCATATTAAAATTACTGGGGGTTTCAACGTGAAATCAAAATAAACCAATAAACGGCAACGAAACACATCAAAACCAACACCTTTAAAATTAATGCAAAATAAAGAAGGTCAGCATTTAAAGCGGGAAATCGGAGTCTTCGGGCTTTCTGCCAATATCATTAACATCATGATTGGCGCGGGGATATTTGTTCTGCCGGCACTGGTTGCCGGGGTATTGGGCAGTGCAAGCATTCTTGCCTATCTTTTCTGTGGTTTCCTGATTATGCTTATCATGCTTTGTTTTGCCGAAGTAGGAAGCAAAATTACAGTAAGCGGTGGTGCTTATTCCTATATTGAAGTTGCTTTGGGTAGGTACCCCGGATTTTTAGCTGCATTCTTCTTTTTGTTGGCATCCATATCTGCCGATGCAGCAATTGCAAATGCAATCGCTGATATTGCCGGATCATTCTTCCCTTTCATGCAAAACGAGATCATCCGTCATCTCATTTTCCTGATCCTTTTTGCCGGATTGGGTTTCATCAATATTAAAGGTGCGAAAGAAGGTGTCAGTTTTGTAAAAATGATCACCCTGGCCAAACTCATTCCTTTGGTATTTATTCTTTTAATTGGGGTCAAAGATGTTTCGGTTTCAAATTTCGTTTGGGAATCAATACCCTCTGTTGATAAATTTGGTGAGGCTTCTCTACTTTTGTTTTTTGCTTTTATGGGTGCCGAGTCCGCACTGTCGGTGAGTGGAGAGGTGCGCCATCCACAAAAAACAATTCCGAAAGCTATTTTTATCAGCATAGCAGTTGTTTTACTTATCTATATTTTTATTCAACTAATATCACAGGCAATTTTAGGCCCTGCATTAGCTGAAAATACCGAAAATACATTGGGACAGGTAGCAGGTATAATAATGGGTCCGGTTGGCCTTACATTGCTAACTATTGGTGCAGGAGTTTCGATGTTTGGAACCCTTAGTAGTGAAATATTAAGCATTCCCAGGGTGTTGTTTGCCGTTTCAAAAGACAGGCTAATCCCTGTGAAAATACTGAGTAAGGTTCACCCCAAATTTGCAACGCCCTATATTGCAATTATTGTTTATGTTGGGCTCGATTTTTTACTTGCTTCAACCGGAGCATTCAAACAGTTAATTGTTATTTCCAGTGCATCAATTTTATTGATTTATCTCGGTGTGGCAATCTCGGTAATAAAACTAAGGTTCACCCGCCAAAAGCACGAACGTACAGATATCTTCAAAATTCCGGGCGGGATATCCGTTCCGCTTATGGCAATTTTGGTGATCATCTGGTTTCTTTCAAACCTGAAACAAAATGAATTCTTTGCCATGGCTATACTTTTAATTTCATTAACCCTTATCTATCTGATAATTAATTTTAAGCGAATTTTTAAACCATGACAAGATTTTTTAGAAATATCCGCCAAAAACTTGCTGCTCAAAATAAAGTTGCGGCCTACTCCCGTTATGCCATCGGTGAGATTCTGCTGGTCGTTATTGGGATTTTGATTGCACTGCAAATAAACAATTGGAACGATCAGCGTATTAAAAAAATAGAAGTTGCAAATATTTATAAGTCCATTCTCGAAGAATTAAATACCGATATTCTTTTGCTTGATGAATACCTTCCAATATTTAATTGGAAAAATGAAATATTAAACCGGATAGTCCATGAAGATATTTCGTTGGAAGAATGGATAAATAATGTGGTTTAGAATAGTTTCAAGAAGACTTGAAAGAGCACTTCGTGAATATCAGAACGATGCAAAAACAGTAAGTATGGAAATTGAAGAATATTTAAATCGGAATAAATAACGAATAACCGCTTAATAATATTTAAAAGAAATAATGAAAGCAAAGTCAATCAAAGGAAAATCACCGGAAGAAATTCTATCGGAATTAATAAAAAGCATGGCTGATGGCTTTAAACCTACTCTGGCCATCGTGTTCTTGTCAGTCAAGCAAGACCGCAAAGCGATTTGTGAGTTACTTGATGAAAAGGACATTGCCATCTTTGGAGCTACCACGAGTGGTGAATTTATCGACGAAGAAACTGAAAAAGGATCATCTGTCATTCTTTTACTGGAAATGAACAAAGCTCATTTCAGGATTTACCTCGAAGGCTATCCCGAACGTAATTACCGGGAAGTGGCCAAAAGCATTGCCCAAAAAGCAAAGGAGGAATTCTCAAAACCTGCTTTCCTGATTTCGGGCAGCCATTTGGAAACAGATGCCGAACAATTGCTCTTTGGCTTTGAAGATGTAGTGGGTAAAGAAGTGAATGTTTACGGTGGAATGGCCTCCGATGATTATACTTTCACCGAACAATTTGTATTCACGAATGGCAGGGAGAGCAAACAAGGCATTATTGCCCTTGCACTGGACGAAGACAAAATCCTAATCAAAGGAAAAGCCACCTGTGGCTGGAAAGCTGTTGGCACCGAAAAAACAGTAACCAAAAGCGAAGGCAACCATGTATTTACAGTGGATGATGTTCCGGTGCTTGATCTTACTGCCAAATACGGTGGGCTGGAAAATGTATCACCAGAAAATTCAGGTTTGCTGCTGGAAATAGCCGCTAATTTGCCCTTGCAACTGCAACGCGAAAAAGGCGATCCTGTGATGCGCCCCGGCCTGGTTATCGACTGGAACGACCGTTCCTATTTTTGCAGCGGCTCCGTACCACAGGGTTCTAAAGTGCGGTTCTCTATCCCTCCCGATTTCGATGTGATGGAAAAGGTGATTGAAGGAGTAGGGGAATTAAAAGCTACCGAAATGCCCGAAGCAGATGCAGTGGTTGTTTTTAGCTGTGCAGGCCGGATTTTGGCTTTCGGCCCGATGATGAATATGGAAATTGAAGGCATTAAAAAAATCTGGAACGTGCCTATGGCCGGAATGTTCTCCAATGCCGAGCTGGCAAGAGCTACAGGAGGTAACCTGGAAATGCACAATTTAACAACCTGCTGTGTGGCACTGAAAGAACGATAATGAATGATTTGGTCGTTGATGGTCATTCTTCACCCGCCGAAGCTTGCGTAGGTGGGGGTAGTCATTGGTGGTTATTGGTAGTGTCATACCTATGGTGAGGTTTCGGGTTATTTTGACGTTTCAATGTGCTACGCACGATTGAAAGTCAGGGCATTGACATTGAAACGTGCGGAGCACTTTCAATCGTCAAAATATAATTGACATAACAGTAGTCATTGGTAGTCATTGATGGTCAATGGTGATTAATGATGGTTAATGATGGTTAATGATGCTGCACGAAGCGCAAAATAACTTTTATTAATGACGCACCTAGTGCAAATGACTTTTATTATTAACGCCGAAGGCAAATGATTTTTTTAATGACGCATGAAGTGCAAATAACATCAAAGCAATGAACCAACAACTTCAGACCATTCTTGATTTTATTCAAACAAGCGAAAAGCTTGAACAGTCAGATAAAGAACCCTTATTGAAATCCATTAAGGATGTTGACAAGCTATTAACGATTGTTGAATTCAAACTCGACCGTACCGAAAAAGTAAAACGAACCACGGCCATCCTTCTGGAAGAGACCATCGAAGAACTCGAACAAAAAAGGAAAACCGTTGAAGAATCGCACGAGGCATTGAAAAATTCAATGGAGGAATTAAAAGCTGCACAAACCCAGTTGATCCATTCCGAAAAAATGGCTTCGCTCGGCGAACTCACCGCAGGCATCGCCCACGAAATACAGAATCCTTTAAACTTTGTCAATAATTTTTCGGAGGTGAGTGTGGATTTAATTGATGAATTGAACGAGGAAATTGATGGTGGAAATGCAGAAGAGGTAAAAGCCATTTCAAGCGATTTGAAATCAAACCTCCAAAAAATCAGCCACCACGGCAAACGTGCCAGCGGCATTGTGCGAGGCATGTTGGAACATTCGCGCAGCGGTTCGGGTGAAAAGGTTCCCACGAATATCAACGCCCTCGCCGATGAATACCTGCGACTGGCTTATCATGGATTAAGAGCCAAGGATAAATCTTTCAACGCCGAAATAAAAACAGATTTCGACGAAAGTCTGCCAAACATCAACGTTGTCCAGCAGGATATTGGCCGCGTATTATTGAACCTGTTTAACAACGCATTTTATGCCTGCGCTGAGCGTTGGCAGGTGAGCACAGCCGAACATAGCCGAAGTGCTGTTCACGAAAGAACCCTGACAGGGTTCCAAACCCTGTCAGGGTTGGGTAACCAGAATGTGGTCGTACAGACAAGGCATGCCTTGTCTCCCGCAAATCAGCCATCTCCGCCCACCGTTACCCTCACCACCCTTAACCTCGGCAATAGCATAGAAATCCGTGTAAGCGACAATGGCAACGGCATACCCGATGAAATTAAAAATAAAATCTTCCAACCCTTTTTCACTACCAAACCTACCGGCGAAGGAACAGGATTGGGCTTAAGTATGAGTTATGATATTGTTACAAAAGGGCATGGCGGTGAGCTGAAAGTGGAAGCAAAAGAAGGTGAAGGAAGTGAGTTTTTTATTCAATTGTTTAAAGATTAACTTGCATATGCTATTTAAAAAAATTTCAATAAAGGAACATAAATGAAAAAGTTATTCAAATTGAGGTCGAAGTCTTTTTTTGGCATTGCCTTATTAGTATTGATTTTAAGCCTTCCCGGCTTTAGCCAGCAAGACTACCTTTTTGAAAAGATAGGATTGGCAGAGGGCTTGTCTAATTCCGAGGTTTTTTCAGTATTCCAGGACAGCAATGGATTTTTGTGGATTTGCACTACGGATGGCCTGAACAGGTACGATGGGAATACTATAACCATTTTTAAAAACGATCCGAACGACTCAACTTCCATTGCCAGTAATACTTGTTATGTAACGATTGAGGACAAGCAAGGCTATATTTGGATTGCAATAGCCGGGAATGCCATTGCAAGATACAACCCGAAAAATGAAAAATTTGAACGCTATCCAATTGCAATAGGCGGTATTATAAATGTTTCAGAGTTTTATACGGCACTTTGCGATTCGAAGGGTAATCTCTGGTTTGGTTCTACAAATCATGGCATGCAAAAACTGAACAGGACAACTGACAAATTTGAGCACATTAAACTCGACACTTTGAATACCAATGCTCAGTGGGGACAAATTTTCGGCATTAATGAATTACCAAATGGTGATATAATAGCCTCTGATTATGGAAGCGGAATTAAAATTTACAACGAAAAACTAAATTCGTTTCAACCTTATTATCTTAAACCAAATTATAGCCCAAATGGAATTCAACTTATCTACCAGGATGCGTCCGGCAATATATGGTTAGGTGGGCTCGACAAGCTTATTAAATATTCCGTTTCGGATTCTACCACCGAAATTTACGACGTTTTCAGCCTGATAAAAAACCCAACCAATTTCGATAATGTCACTGGAATTATTGAAGATAATGAAGGATATTTTTGGGTAGGGGTTTATTCGCAAGGAATTTTCCGTATTAACCAGAGAAATAAAAATATAGAGAAGATTAATTTTGGTTTAAGCGATTCGGACATTTCTAAAAGATTTATAATTAATTCAGTATTCAAAGATAAATACGGTGTTATTTGGATCGGGCTTTTGGGTGATGGGCTCACAAAATTTGACCCCCAAAGGAAGCCCTTTAATTATTATGAATTCAAAAATAATGAAGCTGCTGTAGGAGGCGCAACGAAGGTGAATGTAGTAGCAGGTTTGCAAAATGATAGTGAAATATGGGTTGGGACAACATCAAAAGGCTTATATTCATTCAATCTGGAAAGCAAAAAGCTGGAAAAACTTAAAATAAATTTTGACCCGGCTACCATACCTGAAGGCATCATTAATATTCAAAGCCTTGCAGAAGACAAAGAAGGCAATAAGTGGTTTTCATACAACAATTCAGGATTGTATAAGCTTGATAAAAACAATAAACTGAGTAACATTAATCCAGAGCCAAAAAAAATGACATCTGGCTATAATACCTTCTCTATTAAAACAGATTTTTCAGGAAATGTATGGATTGCTTCGACCTATGGTTTTGAAAAATATGACCCCGTTCAAAACAAATTTTCTTTGCTGCCCACCATTACGACAAAAAAAATAAATACTCATTTACTTCAAAAAATTCATGACATTGTTGATTCAAGGGAACCCATTTCTGCTATTTTGAAAGTAGGTGAGTCTTCCAGTTTAGAAAAGAAATTTTCACTTGACCATGACCAAAAAGTAATCATCGTTTGCGTGGGCGAAGGACGGATGAGTCAAGGCAATAATGGCGTATGGGACCGGGGTTCTGTTTTAACAGAAAACGGCGAACTCATTTGGTCGATGAATGATATGTCGGAAACATATAATGCCGGCGGTGGATTTAAAAACCGAATTGCCATCAAGTGCCTGGATTTAAAAAGTGGCGATTATAAATTAGCTTTTTCTACTGATATTGGGCACTCTTATGGCACCTGGAATGTAGCGCCCCCACCGGATTCTGTATGGTATGGAATTCAAGTGCTGAATGTAAATGATTCAGAATACGCACAAATGGATAAACTGAATGAAACTGAAATTAATTCAACTAAATACATGCCTATGGAAATTGGCACCTGTATTGAATTCAGTAAAATAATAAAGAATACGCTTTGGCTGGGTTCTGGCTACAATGGTTTTTTTAAATACAACCTGGAAACCGGGAATTTTAAACAATACAATTACGACCAAAAAAATAAGTTTTCTCCGGGCAATACCATTACTTTCATTTTTGAAGATAGCGAAGGTATTGTTTGGGTGGCATCAAACAGCAATTTGTTAAGATTTGACCCAGACACTGAAAAACTTGAAAAATTTAGTCAAAAAGATGGGCTGCCTTCTAACCTTGTCAACTCCATTATTGAAGATTTTGAAGGAA
>Ga0208900_1000712_pt1 | contig 19978 bp, 18 predicted proteins | sample AntAceMetag02UKK_FD_184763 | JGI IMG/M metagenome (GOLD analysis project Ga0208900, IMG submission 184763) | Saline lake microbial communities from Ace Lake, Antarctica - Antarctic Ace Lake Metagenome 02UKK (SPAdes) (version 2) | ecosystem: Environmental > Aquatic > Non-marine Saline and... | reverse complement strand
GACCGTAAAGTCATTGGCCGTGATGGCCACCGGTCTGCCGTCAATTTTGCCGTACCCGGCAATTTTGCTGTCCGCCGGGGTCTTGTCCGCCATCCCTGGCATGTCGGAATGGGCAAACCGGCCCACCTCAAAAAAAGAATCCGGGTCCAGCAACCGGTCAATTCGCTCCCGGGCGGTGTACCGCCCCTTGTCATGCTGGCGGTTAATTTTAGTCTGCCCGCCCATAGCCAGAACCCGGGTTTCTCGTTTGGCCAAGGTTTCCAAAACCGCTTTAAATACCATTTTTATCTTCTCCTCATCCCTAAATCCTTGTAAACCTGTTCCAATTATGAATTGTTCCGTTTAATCAATAGTTTTTGCACTTTCATATGCTCAATCAGCGTAAGTGAAGGCGATGGCCTCCCCATGGTTTTGTAATATCGATTCCATTTTAGGAACAAAAAAAACAGAAGTCAATATAAAACGAACATTCGTTCGTTTTATATTGACTTCTGTTTTCCTGGAAAAATACCCACCGGGGAATATGAGGTTGATCCCTTGCGTCTGCATATAGATCCATAACAATTTAAGACTCCTGGTAGCTTGACAAAGCAACTTATCAGTTCTATTTAGCTACGACAACTATTGTTATCACTATATAGACCTGCCAACGATTTTTTGACGGAGGCACCGTGTTTACGACCTTAAAACAACTGAAAGCTGTCATTGCAAAAAATTCTAAACATCCTATTCCCAGGGGTGAGCTTTGGCTTGGCACCGGCCTTTTCAAGCAGGCTGGTCTTGAAGATACCCTTGAAAATCATTTCCGAATGGCAGACCAGCTCGATCACGCCATGGTCTGCCTGCCGGTTTCAGATACAGATTCCAGTAAACCAGCCTTAGGCTACCGGTATTTTAACAGCACCCATATCAAAGGAGCAGCCGCCTTATATGACAAGCCCATATTCGCAGTTGTTGATGGTCCTTTTCAGGCAATGGTCAACCAAATGGGGTTGATGCAGGTACTCACCGACTGGATAGGCAATCGCAAGGAGATTTTTGATGCCTACAAAGCCGAGTCTGAAAAAACCCTGACATTAATATCTCACGTAATTGAACACCCCATATCCGCCCTGGTAATCACCGATGACTTTGCCTCGGACAGCGGTCCTTTTGTCAGTCCTTTAGATATCGATTCATTGTGCAGTCCCTTTTATACCAGGGCTGTTCAGCGGATAAAGGAAAGCGGTGCTGCCGTGTTTTTGCATTCCTGCGGAAACCTCTCCCGGCTCATTCCAACCATCAAAGCCTGGCAGATTGATGGTTTTGCCGCAATACAAAGCAGTGTAAATGATCTTGAACAGCTCTATCAGGCGTTTGATTCAAACATTATGATCATGGCCGGGATCGAGTCCGAACTATTGGACACAGATCCTCCTTGTGTGGCCGCAAAAAAACATCTTGAACATATTGTTGAAACTTTCGGGAAAACACAGGATCTGATCCTGTGTTCAAGCTGTGGGCTTTATAAAGCGCAATATCTGAATATTATTAAAAAAATATATTCTATCGCGGACAGGCCCCCCACTTGATCAACCCCTTACCGATGATGTATGGATGCTTTAATCTTTTCCAAAATATGTTACTTTCCGTTAAAAAAACTTGACACGAAGCCACAAAGTCATATATATGACTCAGTAGTCATTTTTTTGACCACAGAGTCAAGACCATAGTTTAAGGGGTTGCCTGAAAATTTTTCAGGACAACCCTTCATTATTTTTAATAAGGACATTCGCAATATGGCTGTTGTCAGCAAAAAAAAAGAACTGGTTGATAATTTGGTGAAAACTGAAATTGTCAAGACGGTTTTAACCCTTATCAAAGAAGAACAACCGGTCACCATGGATGAAATTGCACGATGCTGCAGCGTGGCCAAGGGCACCTTGTACAATTATTTCAAAGATAAAAAAGCCCTGATGCAGTATGTCCATCAAACAGTTCTTGGCCCCATTAGAGACACCAACACTGCCATTTTTGAAAGCACTAAAGATCCCATAGTCCGGCTACATGAATTTATTGATGCTGCTTTTGGTATTCACGAGGATGTTTCACTCTATTTTCGGTTTGTTCAGCAGAAAAGAACCATTGCCAATCAAATTGATGAACGATTTGAGCTTGTCATGCGTCCGCTGATCACGTTTTGCAGTCAGGGCATCCAGGACGGTTCCTTTATTGATGTGGATCCGATCGTATTGGCAGAAATGATTTACGGCACGGTTATCGGGTCACTGATATCCATCCGATACAAGGGGGATGGGACACCGGACATGAAAAAAAATAAACAAGACATCATCTGTCTTGTCGACAGAATTATACTACCTAGCAGGAGAAAAAAATGAAAATCAAAATATTGACCGGATTCAGTGTTCTGATCCTTTTAGGCGTCGGTTATTTTATGTTCACAGGAAAGGGTCAGGTCCCGCCGGCCCAAGCCCAGAAACAAACGCCCCCCCCTGTGGAGGTAGCCGTCCATACCATTCGCCAACAAGAAGTGATCTTCACCAAAGATCTTTCCGGGCGGACCTCTGCCTTTCAAATCGCAGAAATACGTCCCCAGGTATCGGGAATCGTCCTCAATCGTTTGTTCACCGAAGGCAGTGCGGTTAAAAAAGGGCAACAATTGTATCAGATTGACCCGGCAACATACCAGGCAGCCCATGACAGCGCCCTGGCCGGTCTAGTTCAAGCCCAGGCAGACCTCACCGCCGTTGAACCCAAAGTGAAGCGATACGCCAGGCTTGTAAAATTAGGAGGCGTCAGTCATCAGGCCTATGATGATGTGGTGGCCGCTCTTGCCCAGGCAAACGCTGCCGTCACGGTTGCCCAAGCCAATGTGGCAACGGCTAAAATTAACCTGGCGTATACCCGAGTGTTTGCACCCATCTCTGGCAGAATTGGCAGATCCTCGGTCACAAAAGGGGCTCTTGTCACCGCCGGTCAGGCAACGGCCATGGCAACCATACAAAACCTGAGCCAGATATATGTGGATGTGAATCAATCCGCCAGGGATATGATGAAACTGCGCAAACAGATGACAGCCCAAACCAGAAATCCCGAAGCCCTGCTGTTCATCGATGGTGAAACCGATGCCTATTCCGAAAAAGGGAAAATCCTCTTTTCCGATGTCACCGTGGACCAGGGAACCGGTATGGTTCAGCTGAGAATCCTCTTCCCCAATCCGGAAGATGAACTGCTCCCGGGATTATTTGTCAAAGCCCGTGTGGAGCAGTCGAGGCAGTCAGATGCCATCACCGTGCCCCAGCAGTCCGTGGTGCGAAATGCCGACGGCAGTATTGTGGTGTGGACGGTTGACGAGGCCGGCATCGTCAATACCCGCCCCATCGTTGTTTCCCGGATCATTGGCGACAAATGGCTGGTGACATCGGGCCTGAAGCCCGGAGACCGTGTTGTGGTGGAGGGTCTGCAGAAAATCCGTCCCATGGCACGCGTAACCATTGTGGAACTACAGCCTTCCAATAGTTAATAACAGGATAAAAGAATGTCGAAATTTTTTATAGAACGACCCATCTTTGCATGGGTGATTGCCATTGTCATCATGTTGTCAGGGCTATTTGCCGTAATGACATTGCCCATAGAGCAATACCCCAAAATCGCACCGCCCAGCATCAATATTTCCACTTCCTATCCGGGTGCTTCGGCAGAAATAATGGAAAACAGTGTCACCCAGGTCATTGAGCAGAGCCTGACAGGGATTGACAATCTGAGGTATTTTTCCTCGTCCAGCGACAGCAGCGGGAATCTGTCCATCACCCTGACATTTGAACCGGAAGCAGATCCTGATATCGCCCAGGTTCAGGTACAAAACAAGGTGCAAACGATAAAACCGCTTTTGCCCCAGGGCGTTCAATCCCAGGGCGTTACTGTGAGCAAGGCGTCAAAGAGTTATCTGTTGATTGTGGGCGTGTATTCCGAAGACGGCAGCATGGATCAGAATGACATTGGCGACTATATCAAGTCCAATATGGCAGATTCTTTGAGTCGTGTTCAAGGCGTCGGGGAATTACTGACCTTTGGGCAGCAGCATTCCATGCGCATCTGGCTGAACCCGGAAAAACTGCACTCATTTGGCCTGATGCCGTCGGACGTAAAATCAGCCATTCAGGCACGCAACTCAGACGTCACACCGGGTCAGCTGGGCGGAACTCCGGCAATGAAGGGCCAGCAAATAAACGCCACCATCTCGGCCCAATCCAAATTAGAGACCATTGCAGATTTCGAAAAGATTCTCATCAAGGTGAATTCGGACGGGTCCCAGGTGAGACTCAAGGAGATTGCAACGGTTGAACTGGGGGTTCAATCCTATGATACAGTGGCAAGATTCAAGGGAAAGCCTGCCTCGGGTATGGCGGTCAGCCTTGCCACAGGCGCCAATGCCCTTGATACGGGCGAGCGAATTAAGGAAAAAGTAAAAACCCTGGCAGCTTTCATGCCTCCGGGGCTTAAAGTGGTATATCCCCTTGATAGCACCCCCTTTGTCAAGCTCTCCATTGAGGAGGTAGTCAAGACGCTTTTTGAGGCGGTTCTTCTGGTATTTCTTGTCATGTACTTGTTCCTTCAGAACTTCCGGGCCACCCTGATCCCGACCATTGCCGTGCCCGTGGTGCTGCTGGGAACCTTTGGTATTTTATCGGCCTTTGGGTTTACCATCAATGTTTTGACCATGTTTGCCATGGTACTGGCCATAGGCCTTCTGGTGGATGATGCCATTGTTGTGGTGGAGAATGTCGAACGGGTCATGAGCGAGAAGGGGCTTCCCCCCAAAGAAGCAACCCAAGAATCCATGCAGCAGATCACCGGTGCCCTGGTGGGTATTGCCCTGGTCCTTTCCGCTGTGTTCATTCCCATGGCCTTTTTCAGTGGGTCCACAGGGGCGATCTACCGCCAGTTTTCCATTACCATCGTATCGGCCATGGCCCTTTCCGTTCTAGTGGCCCTTGTGCTGACGCCGGCCCTGTGTGCCACCCTGCTCACCCAGGTAGACTCTGTACACAAAGAGGGCAGAAAAGGGTTTTTCGGCTGGTTTAACAGAAATTTTTATACGGCAAGACGCACCTATCGGAAAAGTGTGGGATACATTGCGGCAAGATCCATACGGTTCATGCTCATTTATCTTTTCATTATCGGCGGACTGGTCTACATGTTTCAATTGCTGCCCACTTCATTTTTGCCCGATGAAGACCAGGGCAGTCTGATGATGATGGTGTCGGCCCCTCCCGGTGCCACCATCGAGCGGACACGGCAGAGTGTACAAAAGGTGGAAGAATATTTTCTGAACCAGGAGGCTGAGAATGTTGAAGGTATCTTCACAGTGACAGGCTTCAGCTTTGCCGGGCGGGGACAGAATGTGGGCCTGGGCTTTATTCAACTCAAAGACTGGGGCCTTAGAACCCGGCCGGACCAAAAATCAGCCGCCATTGCCCAGAGAGCCATGGGCAGACTCTATGGTATCAAAGATGCCGCTGTGTTTGCCTTTATCCCCCCTCCCATCAGTGAGCTTGGCCGCGCAACCGGTTTCGATTTTCAACTGGTGGACCAGGCAGGACTGGGCCATGAAACCCTGGTCAACGCTAAAAATATGATGCTAGGTATGGCATCCAAAGAGCCTGCGCTTGTGGGTGTCCGGCCAAACGGTTTGGCCGACGTGCCCCAGTATAAACTGGATATTGACTATGAGAAAGCAGAGGTTCTCGGCGTGTCCACGTCGGACATCACCAGTATCCTGGCAAGCGCATGGGGATCCACCTATGTAAATGATTTTGTGGACAAGGGCCGGGTGAAAAAAGTCTATATGCAGGGAGAGGCGTCTTCCCGGATGATGCCCGAAGATATCGACCGCTGGTATGTTCGCAACAAAACAAACGAAATGGTGCCCTTTTCATCTTTTACCAAGGGGCATTGGACCTTTGGCTCCCCCAAGCTTGAGCGATACAACGGATCCTCGTCCATGGAAATTCTGGGTGCTCCGGCGCATGGCGTCAGCTCCGGAGATGCCATGAACATCATCCAGACCCTTGCCGCAAAACTGCCCCAGGGAATAGGGCTGGAATGGACGGGAATCTCCTATGAAGAAAGAATGGCTGGCTCCCAGACAACCCTGTTGTATGCCGTGTCCCTTCTTTTTGTTTTCCTGTGCCTTGCGGCATTGTATGAAAGCTGGTCCATTCCTTTTTCGGTCATGCTCATCGTTCCCTTGGGAATTGTGGGATCTGTGGTGGCCACCCGGATGGCAGGCCTCACCAATGACGTATATTTTCAAATCGGGCTGCTCACCACCATCGGCCTTGCATCGAAAAATGCCATTTTGATTGTTGAATTTGCAAAGGATCTCCATGAAAAGGGGCATGATATTGTTGACGCCGCCATGTCAGCTGCAGAACAGAGACTTCGCCCGATCCTCATGACATCATTAGCATTTATTCTGGGGGTTACCCCCCTTGCCCTGGCCAACGGTGCCGGATCTGCCAGCCAAAACGCTATCGGCATCGGGGTCATCGGCGGCATGGTGGCGGCAACCACCCTGGCCATCGCCTATGTTCCGCTGTTCTACATTATGATTGAACAGTGGACGGAAAAGAAAAAAAAGGCCAAAGCGGCCGGAAATGAGGTGGAATATGTATAATAGAAAACTGACAATTGCCCTGGCGCTTGTGGTAATTGCGCTAGTTCCCATGACTGGCTGCAGCATGATCCCGGAATACCAGCGGCCGGAACTGCCTGTCACAACCATCTGGCCTTCGGGCAATGCCTACCCGGCAACCCAGGTCAATGGGAAAACACAAACGGCTGCAGTCTCGGATGTCTCAGCATCCGATGCCCTGGTATCGGATATTGCCTGGAAAGATTATTTTAAATCAGCGCCTCTGAAAGCACTCATTGAAAGGACCCTGGAAAATAATCGGAACCTGAGAGTGGCCGTGCTCACCATTGAGCAGGCAAAGGCAGCCTACAGAATACAGCGTTCGGACAGCCTGCCAACCATTTCAGGGGCCGGGTCTGCCGCCAGAACAGGGGTTCCAGCAGACGTCAGTGCCACCGGAAAATCTGTCACCAGTTCCACCCTGAGTGCCAATCTTGCAATGACCTCTTATGAACTGGATTTCTTTGGCAGGGTCAAAAGCCTGAACCAGGCGGCCCTTGAAACCTATCTGGCAACCGAAGAAGCCGCAGTAAATACCCGCATTGCATTGATCGCCCAGACCTCGGAGGCCTATCTGTCCTATCTGGCGTATAGAAAACTGCTGTTGCTGGCCAAAGACACCCTTGCGGCACAACAGGCGACATATGCCGTGGTCAAGCTGCAATACGAGGTCGGATCAGCCACCCAGCTTGACCTGTCCCAGGCAGCTACCCTGGTTGAGCGTGCCAGGGTTTCCATTGCCCAATATACCCGTTTAACGGCCCAGGCAAAGAACGCCATTGTCCTGCTGGCAGGAGCCAGCGTTGAGGACCTTCTGGATAACAGCGAGACCATCGACACGGTTCAATTCATGGACGATATTCCCACAGGACTGCCCTCCACTATTTTGCTGGCACGGCCCGACATAAAAGGGGCCGAGCACCGCCTGAAAGCCTCAAATGCGGATATCGGAGCCGCCCGGGCAGCACTGTATCCCGCCATCAGCCTTACGGGGTCCTTCGGGCTTGCCAGTGACAGCCTTTCCTCTTTGTTGTCCTCAGGTGCTGCCTGGGCGTGGAATATTGCCCCTGCAGTTTCCATCCCCATATTCAACCGGGACGGCCTCAATGCCAGCCTGGATACGGCCCTGGCCAGTGAAGAAATGGCGGTGGCAGAATATGAAGCCGCCCTTCAGACTGCCTTTAGAGAGGTGGCAGACCAATTGGCAGCCAGGGGAACCTTTCAATACCAGCTGGCCGCTCAGAATGCATTGGTTGACGCCAGTCAAAGGGCCTATGAATTGTCCAATGCCAGATATCAGGACGGTATTGATAATTTTTTGACGGTCCTGGATTCCCAAAGATCACTTTTTTCTGCCCAGCAGGATGCGGTAATGGTCAAGCAGGCCTACTTGAGTAACCTTGTCAGCCTGTACAAAGTGCTTGGCGGAGGTCAACTTTAATGGGATCGAAAGTGTCTGCTGCCCCTATGATAAAATTTCAACCCCTTCCTATAGCCCCCGCATGTATTCGGGTCGTCGCGTCTTTGGGTCATTAATACCGTCTGTAACTATCTTCAGGAACTTTTTTTTGTCTTTTGCCAGTTCTCCCTTTAAGCTCAGATAATTGGAGGCATGGTTGGTGTTAAATATACACCCCTGGAGATCATCTGCCGTATGTTCTATCAAGGTATATAATTCCTCTAAAATTTGAGTCGCTGAGCATGGCACAAACTTGTTTGCTTCTTTTTGGGCCCAGATTTCAGACCCTGGCGTCACCTCCAGTGTGAGCGGTGAAATATACCATTTTCTTGGCATGGTGGGAGCCATACTGTTTATCAATTTTGCGGATTCCATGGCATGCCGCTGACTTTTTTCCGAATTGTTCCCCGTCAGCCCCAAAAGAAAAATTCCAGACCAGGCAATTCCTGCCCGGTGGCATTTTTGGGCTGCAAGGGCTAATTCATCCTGGGTAACACCTTTGTTACACGCTTTGAGAACCTGGTCATCTCCACTTTCAATCCCCACATACACCATTGTAAAACCGGCATCCGCAATTCGTTTTAAATCATCATCGGATTTTTTGAGGATATCTTGGGCATGGGCATAGGAACTGACTTTTTTTAAATTGGGATGTTTTTGATAACAATATTGGGTTAATTCAATGAGGACCTCGGGTTTTACAACAAAGGCATTGCCATCTTCAAAGAATATTTTTTTTACTTTATTACCGAACATCTCACCGGCCTTGCGAATATCGGTCTTGATTTCTTCAATGTCTTTACGCACAAAAAACTTTTTTGTCCGATACATCGAGCAAAATGTACATCGGTGGGTACAACCATTTGTAACGCCAATCAATAAAGAATCCCATTCTGATGGAGGTCTGAATATGGGTTCAACTAAATTTCCAAGATCATAATTCATATTTATATTTACTCTCTTTGCGGTGTTGAGGGGTCCAATATCACTTATAAATCTGCTGCCGTATATTTAAATTCCCCAGTATTTAAAGGATTTTTGTCCTTCAGTACTTTTTATCATGGTCCGATTTCATTGCGCAAATGAAATTTTTGTCAAAAGCGGTTGATTTTAAATGGTCAGTTTAATTACCAATGGTAATTTTAACTCCAAGATTGTTAGCCCGCTCTTCCTGTAGTCCTTGCCAAAATCCAGAGAGATTCTGGTAGTTTTTGTTACCGCTTAATTATTTTTCCCCTTGTCCTGGAGCACTTTTTTTTGAAACAGCGCTTTTTTTGAAAACCTTTACAAACAGCTGTCCTCAGGTCCCATCAACCACCCAGTGAACCCAATATTTAAAAAAAACAATCACTGGCAAGATATTTGCTAAGGGATAGGGGGAACCATGGATCTGTAACACTGATATCCTGATTTAAGGGTATCACCTTTAAAATTTTAAAAAACACACAAGGAGCCCTCCCATGATTGTTGGCATTTTAAAAGAGATAAAAGTATTGGAAAAAAGAGTTTGCATGACACCTGCCGGTGTTGTCGCCATGCGACAGAACGGTCACGATGTAAGGGTTGAAAAAGATGCAGGCCTCGGCGCCGGGTTTCCCGATGAAAACTATGTTACAGCCGGTGCTGTCATCTCCGAAACCCCGGCACAGATTTATGCAGAATGCGACATGGTCATGCATGTTAAAGAACCTCAACCTTCCGAATATGATATGATCCGCGAAGATCAGATCCTGTTCACCTATCTTCACCTGGCAGCAGACGAACAGCAGACCCGGGCCCTTATAAAAAGCAAATCCATTGACATTGCCTATGAAACCATTGAACGAGATAATGGCTCCCTTCCCCTTCTGGTTCCCATGAGTGAGGTGGCCGGTCGCATGGCCACCCAGGAAGCTGCCAAGTATCTTGAAATGCCCCAGGGCGGGCTTGGTGTCCTTCTGGGCGGAGTTACCGGTGTAGAACCTGCCACAGTGGTGGTCATCGGCGGTGGTGTGGTCGGTATAAATGCAGCAAAAATGGCCTGCGGACTGGGTGCAAAAGTGTATATCCTGGATACCAACCTGGAAAGACTGAGCTATCTGGATGACGTCATGCCTGCCAACTGCTTCCCGATCATGTCCAATGCCGGTATCCTTGCGGAACTGGTCACCAAAGCAGATGCGGTTATCGGTGCAGTTTTGGTTGCCGGCACAAAAGCCCCCAAACTGCTCACCCGTGCGATGCTCAAAACCATGAAAAAAGGAGCTGTCATTGTTGACGTTGCCATTGACCAGGGGGGCTGTTTTGAAACGTCCAAAGCAACCACCCATGCAGACCCTACCTATGAAGTAGATGGTGTCGTTCATTATTGTGTGGCCAACATGCCCGGTGCCGTTGCCAGAACATCCACCACAGCACTGACCAATGCAACCCTTCCCTATGCCATTGAAATTGCCAACAAAGGTTGGAAAAAAGCCATGCAGGAAAATAAAGAAATCAAACGGGGCGCCAATGTCATTAAAGGCAAAATAACATACAAAAGTGTGGCAGAGGCGTTTGACATGCCCTACACTCCGATTGAACAACTGATTTAAAAGGGTTCTTAATGGGGATCTATTGAAAAAAAATATTCTTTCCGGAATACTTGCGATTCATAACAACAAACGGTAAATAATATTACCGTTTGTTGTTATCTTTCACAGGAGACCCCAATGAATGTAAAAATCAAGCTCAGTTATAAGGACCGTGTGGGCATTGTTGCAGATATTTCTAAAACCGTTGCAGACTCCAGTCTCACTATTATTTTTATGGAAGTGGTCCGAAAAGATAATAAAGCCGTTGTTTACATGGAAATTGAAGGCCGCCTTTTACCAGATAACATTGATGCGGTTGTGACCCATCTTAAAGCCACCCAAGGCCTGCAGGAATTAAATTTTATCGACACCCTTCCCCAGGAGGAACGGGAAGACCGATTCAGGGTTGTGCTGGACAATATCAGCGACGGCGTCATTTCCACAGACCGGGAAGGAAAGGTCACCACAATCAATCGCGTGGCCGGAAGGGTATACAATTGCACCCCGGACGAGATCATCGGCCGGAATATCAGGAGCATTGATCTGCCACAGTATCCCATTCTGGAATGCCTTGAAGGGAAAAGTCTGAAAAATGTTAAGCAAAATCTGATCACAAGCCAGGGCCGGTATCAGTATATTTCAACCTGCAGACCCATCCGGGACAGTTCAGGCCTGATTGTCGGTGCCGTTGAAATTGCAAAAGACATGCAGGAAATCAGAGAAATGGCCCAGACCTTTTCAGATCCTACGCTTATCAGTTTTAGTGACATTATTGGAAAAAATCCCACCATAAAAGCGGCCATTGCCTTTGCCCAGAAAATTGCCACCACAGATTCGCCGGTGGCCCTTCGGGGTGCCAGCGGCACGGGGAAAGAGTTGTTTGCCAGGGCCATCCACATGGCCAGTAAAAGGACCGGCCGCTTTGTCCCCATCAATTGTGCCGCTCTGCCAGATCCCCTGCTGGAAAGTGAGTTGTTCGGATATATGGGCGGCGCTTTCACGGGTGGAAAAAGCCAGGGCAAGGCCGGTCTATTTGAAACTGCCAAAGACGGCACAATTTTTTTAGATGAAATTGCTGAAATGTCCCTGGCATCCCAGGCCAAACTATTGCGGTTGATCCAGGAAGGTGCTGTCAGAAGAATTGGGGGTACAAAGGAAATCCCCGTCAATACAAGGATCATCACAGCTACCAATAAAAACCTTGAGCAGTGGGTGGAAGAAAAAACCTTTCGTAAAGATTTATATTATCGGGTCAGTGTCCTGCCTATCCATATTCCTCCCCTAAGCCAGCGGCTGGATGATATCCCTTTGCTGGTGGACCATTTTTTATTTGCCCTGACCAGCAAGCTTGAAGAAAAAATGCCTGTGTTAACCCAGAGGGCCTATGACAAGCTTAAAACCCATCACTGGCCTGGCAATATCAGGGAGCTTAAAAATGTTGTGGACCGTGCTGCGATTTTATGTGAAGATGACCCCATAGACATTGACACTATTTTATTCAGCCATGAAATGGTTCATGGCACTCTGCCCCTATCCGATGTTTCCACCACCCATCAATTGTCTCTTAAAGACCAGGTGGCAGATCTTGAAAAAAGAATCATTGTCAATACCTTGAAAACTGCCAAAACCATACGCAAAAGTGCCATACTGTTAAAACTATCACACCCGGCATTGATCAATAAAATGAAAAAATATAATATAAAAAATGTCACCCGCGTTACAATATAATGTTTATCCCTAAACTATTGAAATATCTATAAGGCCTGCCATGACAGTTAAAAATAAAATATCCGCCGATATCAAAGATCTCAGATACAGTGTTATCCGGGAAATGGGTGCAATGGCCAAAGGGTTAACCGATGTGATCAGCCTTGGGATCGGCGAACCCGATTTTGATACTCCCTCGGGTATTATTGCCAAAACCTTTGAAGACGTCCAAAACGGACATACCCACTATACCCAGTCCCAGGGAGATCCCGACTTGCTGGAAAAATTATCCGTGCATCTTTCCCGGGAAATAAAATCCTCGGTCCCCATCTCATCCATCCTGGTGACCCACGGTGCCATGGGCGGTCTTACTGCGGCCTTTAGAACCCTTCTGGAACCAGGCGATCAGGTTCATTGTGATAGAACCCTATTTCCCGGACTACCTGGCCCATATCACACTTGCAAGGGGTCAGATCTGCCCGGTTCCGGCTTTGTTTGAAGACCGGTTTATCCCAAGACCCGAAGCCATTGAAAAGGCCATCACCCAAAAAACAAAGATAATACTGCTAAATTCACCGAACAATCCAACGGGTGCCGTGATCCCCGGGGATGTTCTTGACGAGATTGCAAAAATAGCCATCCGCCACGATCTATTGGTGATTTCAGATGAAGTCTATGACAAAATATTTTTTAAAGATCCCCCGGAATCCATTTATACCCGGGAGGGCATGGACAAAAGAACCCTAGTGATTAAATCCTTTTCAAAAACCTATGCCATGACCGGATGGCGCCTGGGGTATTGTTTCGGACCCGAAATGATTATCGCCCAGATGATTAAGGTGGTGAACTACTACACGGCCTGTGCCGAAAGCATCAGCCAGCGGGCAGCCAAATACTCTATTTTATAATGACCTACACAGTCTCCCTTCTTCCCCGGTATTTTGAGGGTGTATTCCATGTTCATGGGAAAATCGCCCGGAGATAATAAGATTTTCGCCCATGGATATTCAAAGGGGTGTATCCCTGCACTAAAATAATTATTTTCCAACTTTACTTTAGAGTCTGGGTCCGATATTAAATCAAGTGAGTTAAGATTGAATTATGACAGGTTCGTTTTCTTAAAAAAGGAGAGGCCTATGATTATTCAAGGATTAAAACTAACCCTGCTGGGAATGACAGTGGTTTTTTCGTTTCTTCTCCTGCTGCTGGTCATCATCCATCTGTTTGCAAAGCTGCTCAAACCATATACCCTGAAAGAGGCATCTGCGATCATCTCCCACAGGCCTTCGGTCACCAGAAACGCAAAGCCCCCTGGGGATAACCTCAGGCTTACTGCCATTATCAGTGCGGCAGTTGCAGCCCATAGAAAGCGTATCGGCCGTTACAGGCAACCATAACCATTCACTTTATCCAACGTTAATGCCGGAAAGGATACCAATGAAAAAAATAAACTTTATGGACACCTCCATGCGGGACGGGTTCCAATCGGTTTTTGGCGCACGCACCCTGACAGACGATTTTCTTCCTGCCGTAGAAGCTGCCGTGGCAGCCGGAATTCATCATTTGGAAGCCGGGGGGGGCGCCCGTTTCCAGAGTCTTTTCATGTACTGCGGTGAATCTGCCTTTTCCATGATGGACCGTTTTAGAACAGCTGCTGGCCCGGATGCCCATCTTCAAACCCTTGCCAGGGGCATCAATGTGGTGGCCCTCTCGGCCCAGCCCAGGGACATGATCGACCTCCACGCACGGATGTTCAAACGGCACGGCATAACCCATATACGTAATTTCGATGCTCTTAACGATGTCCGCAACCTGGTCTACTCGGGGCAGTGCATCAAGGACGCAGGGCTCCATCACCAGGTGGTCATCACCATGATGGAACTGCCCCCCGGCTGCACCGGCGCCCATGACCCTGAGTTTTATCTTAAAACATTAAAGGAGATACTTGATTCAGGGGTTCCCTATGATTCCATCTGTTACAAGGATGCCTCGGGAACCGCCAACCCCCAAAAGGTGTACGACACGATCCGGGCGGCCAGAAAACTTCTGGGAGATCAGGAGAAAATCTGGATGCACACCCATGAAACCGCTGGCATTGGCGTTGTCCAGTACAAGGCCGCCGTGGAAGCCGGCTGTGACGGCGTCTGCCTGGCCCGCTCTCCTCTGTCCGGCGGCACCTGCCAGCCGGATATGATCTCCATGTGGCATGCCCTCAAAGGGAGCGGCTACTTCCTAGACATTGACGTTCACAAGATCATGGAAGCCAACCGCATCCAGGAAGAATGTCTCAAGGATTATTTTTTTCCCCCGGAGGCACAAAAGATCTCCTCAGAAGTGATCCTCTCTCCCATGCCCGGCGGCGCATTAACGGCCAACACCATGATGATGCGCGACACAGGCACCCTCCATCTTTACCCCAAGGTGATCGCCGCCATGGCAGACTGTATTGCCAGGGGAGGATTCGGCACATCGGTCACCCCCGTTTCCCAGTTTTATTTTCAGCAGGCCTATGCCAATGTGACCCAGGGGCCCTGGAAAAAAATCACAGACGGTTACGGTAAAATGGTGCTGGGATATTTCGGCAGAACCCCCCTCCCCCCGGATCCCGATATTGTCCATATCGCCCAGCAGCAGCTGAAAATGCCCGTCTTTGAAGGAGACCCCCTGGATATTCTGGAGCCGGGCATCCCCAAAGCCAAAAAGATCCTTGAGGCCCAGGGTCTTCCCGTGACCGAAGAAAATATCTTCATCATCGGAGCGCTTACAACCCCCGGCGGAAACAAGGGGCTGGATTTTCTCAAAGGGGATAGGCCCATCCACTGCCGCAAGATAACCCCGAAGGAGGATTTACCACCCCGGCAGACCAATGTGTCGACCGGGCCTGTTTCCAAGCCAGTTGATCCCAAGCCCGTTGATCGCATCCCAGAGACCTGGGCCACCTCCCAGTACAAGGTGACCGTTGACGGAAATTGTTATGAGGTCATTGTCGAGGATGAAACCGGAAAGGTCTCAGGCATCAGCCCCTCTTCAGGCGGACAGATGGAAGCCCCGGCAAAAGCTCCGGTCATTGAGGTCAAAGCCCAGCTGCCGGGAAATGTATATGAAATTTTGTTTGTTCAGGGAGATCAGGTAAAAGAAGGAGAGACCCTGGTGATTCTCGAGGCCATGAAAATGGAAACCCCGGTAATCGCACCGGCCAACGGTATCATCGACTCAATTGCCGTGACCAAGGGGCAGACGGTTCAGTCCGGCCAGGTGCTTTTGACCCTGATATGATCAGCAAGATCCAAAGGACACCCTCATGTGTGTGAAAAAAACAGTCATTATCATTGGCTCTATTCTTCTCCTGCTGGTTTCAATGATCTCTGCCGCCAATGGGCAAACCCTCCTTCCGCCCATTGGCGACATGATTCTCAATTTCGGACGCTCCACAGGCCTGTTCAACTTATTTTCCCCCGTCACAGGCGAGGATGTTCAAGGGATCAAACAATTCTTTATGATCGGCGTAGGGCTTTTGCTGTTATACCTTGCCATCCAAAAAAATTTTGAGCCGCTTCTCCTGGTTCCCATGGGGTTTGGCGCCATCCTGACCAATATACCCCTGGCATCCATGTCCGATCCCGGAGGGATTCTCTACTATATTTACACCATCGGCATCAAAACAGGGGTCTTTCCCCTCCTGATTTTTATGGGGGTCGGGGCCATGACTGATTTCGGGCCCCTCATCGCCAATCCGAAAACCCTGCTGCTGGGAGCTGCGGCACAGGTGGGAATTTTTACCACCCTTATCGGCGCACTGGCCTTGTCAGAATACGTTCCGGGCATCCATTTTGATCTCTTTGAAGCCGCCTCCATCGGCATTATCGGAGGAGCGGATGGCCCCACGGCCATCTTTCTGTCAAGCCAGCTGGCCCCGCATCTTTTGGGTCCCATTGCCGTGGCAGCTTACTCTTACATGGCCCTGGTGCCCCTTATCCAGCCGCCCATCATGCGGGCCCTGACCACGGTGGCTGAACGTAAAATCCGCATGAAACAGATGCGCCATGTGGGAAAAATCGAAAAAATAATTTTCCCCCTCTCTGTCCTGGGACTGTGTGTGCTGCTGCTGCCTTCAGCCGCCCCCCTTATCGGGTTTTTCATGTTCGGAAATCTTATGCGGGAATGCAATGTGGTGGACCGGCTGTCTAAAACAGCCCAGAATGCCATGATTAATATTGTCACCATCCTTCTGGGCCTGGGTGTCGGCGCACAGCTTTCCGCCCATCAGTTTTTGAACCTGTCAACATTGGGAATTCTTTTCCTGGGGTCCATCGCCTTTGCCATCGGCACCGCATCGGGTGTTCTCATGGCCAAACTGATGAACCTGGTGTTTGAAACAAAGATCAACCCCTTGATCGGTTCAGCCGGCGTATCTGCCGTTCCCATGGCAGCCCGGGTCAGCCAGAAAGTCGGTATGGAAGCCGATCCCCAGAACATTCTGCTCATGCACGCCATGGGCCCCAATGTGGCCGGTGTTATCGGTTCTGCCGTTGCTGCGGGCGTATTGTTGACATTAAAGAGCCTGGCGATGTAATAACAGCCAGTGTGACATATTATAGGAGAAAGAGATGACCATCCGTGCACTGATGACTCGAAAAATTCCCAAGCTGACCAGCGGCATGGACGTAGCCCTGCTGCCGGCCCTGTCAGAAATGCTCATTGAACTCCGGGGCATGGCCCATCGCCAGCCAGGTTATATTTCTGGAGAGACCCTGAGAAATGTGGATGACCCCAATGAGTATCTGGTGATCAGCACTTGGAAAACCCTTGAAGCCTGGAACTGGTGGCTTCGCAACAATGACCGAGCTGAACTGGAGGGCAGGATCGATTCCATGCTCGGCACCTCAACTGTGTACAAGGTTTTCAGTTATGATTAGGAGTTGTTTTTGGAACCTCCCGGGTAATACATAAAATTTATAGCCGATGTCAATGTGATCCGGTTGGGGACCCGGCCGCCCGGATTGGTTAATTCGTGACTTCTTTTTATCTTTACAGAACAGGGGGGTGTGTGTGGCATTAAAACCGACCATTTACAAAATAAAAATTTCTTTATCCAATATCGACGGCAATCATTATGACAGTTTCGATTTAACCATTGCCCAGCACCCCTCTGAATCTCGTGAGCGGATGATGGCAAGGGTCCTGGCGTTCTGTATGAATGCCCGGGGAAATATAACCTTCACAAAAGGACTTTCCGCTGTGGAAGAGCCGGATATCTGGGCCCGCACCCTGGAGGATCAACTCGACCTGTGGATTGACATCGGAGAACCAGCCCCGGACAGAATCAAAAAAGCATCCCGGCTCGCCCCTGTTGTCAAGGTGTATTCTTTTAACCTGAAGTCTGACAGCTGGTGGGCAAAGGAACAGATCAAATTCAAAGACTTAAAGGTCTCTGTCTTTCAGTTTGACTGGAAAAACATACAGGCATTGGCCGCCCTGGTGCAGCGGACCATGGATCTTTCCATCACCATTTCCGATAATATTATCTACGTATCCGCCAAAAACGGAGAATGTGAGGTGTCGTGTGTGACATTGCAGGCACCTGCGGCATCATTGGAACACCACTAAGAGAGAAGATTTAATAGACAGGCTTGATGATCTGAAAAGCCGAAAGAATTCATAATCAGAGGATTACACCATGATAACGTCCAGACACAGAGAAAAAACTAAAGAGCAGAATATCGGGTTACAGATCCGCTATATGCTGGCGGATTTGATGCTGTCAAATCTGTACATTATCCCCCAACTTTTGGATCAGCCTATCGAAAAATATGATATCTGGCAGTTCTCTTCAGACGGGGATATGGATTATTTTGATTATATCCCGGATGAAGTTTTAAATGAGTTCACCATCGAGGACATGAACTGGATCAAAAAATGCCATGATTCATTTATGTTCCAGCGCATCCGACAACGGTATATTAAAATTTACGGCCAGCTTCAGAATGTAAAAGATGCTGCAGCACGCAAAAAACTTCTGGCTGAATCACATACCCTTCTGGATCAACTATCGCCGGATCTTAAACCGGGCATCTCCGGCTAGGATCTGGTCAAAGATGTCTAAATAGGTGTCATACCGTTCCTGACTTATCTCGCCGCTTTCAACCAGTTTTGAAACAGCGCACCCGGGTTCCGTGCGGTGGCGGCAATCCCTGAAATGGCAGCGGTCCTTCATGGCTGCTTCAAACCCGGGGAAAAATCCCGCCAGATCCTCTGTGGAAATATCCACCAGCCCGAACTCGTTAAACCCCGGAGTGTCCACCAATTCCCCGCCGCCGGGCAGGGAATGAAGGGTGGAAACCGTGGTGGTGTTGCACCCCCGGTTGCCTGCGGTAAAAAGTTCCCCCACCCGAAGATCTAAGGCCGGGCAGATGGCGTTGAGCAGGCTGGATTTACCCACCCCGGTGATACCCACAAAAAAACTGCGAACCCCCTGCCCCAGGTATTGCTCCAGGGCATCGAGCCCTTCTCCTGTGATCGCGCTCACCACAAAAATATCCACAATCCCTTTGTAAATGGCAATAATCTCATCCGCAAATATCCTGGCCCCTTCAAGGTCCCCCTTGTTGATCACCAGCACCGGCGTCAGACCGGCTTGCCTGGCGGCCACAATGGCCTGGTCAATATACCCGGGGGTGGGCATGGGCATGGGAGACACCACCACCCCCAGAACATCCAGGTTGGCCCCCACAATTCTCACGCTGCCCCTTGAATCCCTTCGGCAAAGCTCGGTTCTGCGCGGCAGCCGCGCAAGGCGATGGTCTTTCACCACCACGTTGTCACCGACAACATGGCCTTCCCGCCGTTTCACCTTGACCAGTTGCCGTTCCCCGGACTCAAACAAAACATCCACGGCAATCCCGTGGTGGGAAACGATCACGCCCTTTTTCTCAGGCCCGGACGCTTTTACTTTTTGTTCTTCAACACGTTTTTGTTTATTTTTCAACCGCCATTGCTCCGCCTTTAAGTATGGGAATTCCTGTCAGTCCTTATATTACCGTGCCGGACCTTCAAAATCAACGAAGAATCTTTTCCCAGACGATCACATCTTGGATATCAGGGTTTCAAGATACCGGGATTTCACCTGTTGGCTGGCCATAATCTGTTTGACCGGCGGCAATTTTAAAACCACCCCCAAAACTGCGGACAGAGCCCGGTGGCTGAACAGCACCCGGTTGTCAAAAATCAGGTGCTGGAAGGTCCCCCGTTCAATGGCCATGACAACGGACCTGTGGGCGCTGTTCAACGGGGTGATCACCCGCTTGGCCAGGGAAACAAGGGTCAGGCAGCCTTCCGGACATGCCCGGACACACAGCCCGCACCCCAGACAGACCTCCTCGTTCAACCGGGCTTTTTTTTGTTTGGGGTGTTTAGGATCATGGGCCGACACCAGGGTCATGGCCTCCACCGGACAGATGGTCACACATTTGCCGCAGCCCGTGCAATCGGCACTCTTTATTTCTGGGATAAAATTGGAGGTGTGAACCGGGTTATAAATGGCAAACCTTCGCGCCGCAATCATGG